>JAEEGJ010003595.1_pt1 | contig 57996 bp, 39 predicted proteins | sample 8958761 | NCBI WGS metagenome assembly JAEEGJ01 (sample SAMN16246546, study PRJNA631951) | gut metagenome | biome: gut microbiome; feature: rumen; material: RS-attached | host: Bos | place: Iran: Karaj | collected 2018-10 | reverse complement strand
CGCCGACGTGAATGTTGTCATCGAGCGTATCCTTCACCCTGATAACGACGTGCCCGCAGCCGATGTGAATAATGATGGCGAAGTGACCATTGCCGATGTGAATGCCATCATCGAGATCATTCTGCATCCCGCCTCCGCGAGCCAGACCTTTACTGCTAACGGCGTGTCCTTCAAGATGGTTTCAGTCAAAGGTGGCACTTTCACCATGGGCGCGACACCAGAGCAGGGCAGCGAAGCCCGTGATAATGAGAAACCAGCCCATCAAGTGACGCTCTCGGACTTTAGCATCGGCGAAACCGAAGTTACGCAAGCTCTGTGGCAAGCCATCATGGGCAATAATCCCAGTAATTTCCCTTATGACCCGCAGATGAGGCGTCCTGTTGAGATGGTTACATGGGAGGACTGCCAGACGTTTCTCGCTAAGTTGAACCAGATGACTGGCAAAACCTTCCGTTTACCTACCGAAGCCGAATGGGAATTTGCAGCACGTGGGGGAAACCAGAGCAAGGGCTTCATCTTTGCTGGCAGTGACCAGATTGATGAAGTGTCTTGGAACCAGGGTAACTGGATTACATCTGATTGGACCGAAAGCGACTACGGCGAGCAGCCAGTTGCCCAAAAAAAGGCCAACGAACTGGGACTGTTCGATATGAGCGGTAATGTCTCTGAGTGGTGCCAGGATTGGAAAGGTGATTATAGTGCCGAGCCGCAAGTCAATCCCACTGGCCCTGACAATGGCACATACCGCATCATGCGAGGAGGTAATTGGAGTGTAGAGGCAACACAGTCTCGGGTTGCGTATCGCGCATCTATTCCTCCTACGTCCAAGAGTGGAGCTATTGGTCTTCGTCTCGCCTTGTAATTGCAATACCGAGGAGTTTTTATCAATATGATGAAAGTAATCAATTAATATTAATAAACATGAAAAAGACTTTTCTCTTATTATTGATGTCAATGTCTTTATCATTGACCATTAATGCTCAGAGTTCACCGTCACGATTAGATCTGCCCGAAAACCAGAAGATTTTGGGCCACTTCGACTCGGATGCCATCGGCACCGAGGGCGTGGGCATCTCAGCAACGTCAGGCAATGTCACCATCGGTACCATTCTGGAATCCGATGAGGTGGATATCTTCAACGATGGATACATCAAGGCCTTCCGTGTCGGTCTGGCCGAGAGCACTACCATCTCCAAAGTTTTCATCATGCCCATTGCAGCGGCTGGCGCTTATGGCAATATAGTGTACTGGGATTGCGAGGCGAGCGATGTGGGCTGGAATCTCATCGAGCTGACTACTCCCTACAAACTCAATATTCCCGCTGGTGGTAAACTGATGATAGGTTTTGTGTACGAGCAGCCCACCAAGACCAGCAAACCGCTGGCAATGGTGCAGGAGGGAGATATCTACGATACCTATTATTACAGGAAGGCCGGCTCGATGTACCGCTGGTCAACCGCTGGACTGAAGTCCTACGGCAACTTGTGTGTGCAGTGCATCGTCGAGAGGGATAATTTCCCCAGTGTGCTCATCAAGGCCACCGATCTTCTGGCCCCCCACTATGTGAATATCGGTGATGATTTGCACTATTCGTTCAATATCAGGAATCGCGACACCAAGCCCCTTGCTGCCCAGGCTTTGACTTTTGACGTGGGCATTGATGGCGAGAACGTGGGAACAATTTCCAATCCCGATGAAATTGCCCCTGGGGCAACCGTGACCGTCGAGGGTGTTCTCACAACTGATAACTTGACGGTGGGCAGCCACACCCTGACCATCAACAATTGCGTAGCGGGTGAGGAGGTGCTGGATTACCTCTATCCGTTGAACGCGACATTCTTGGCGATGAACGGTGTTTATCCTCGTCAGAAGCATCTTGTCGAGCAGTTCACCTCAACCTATTGCACCTACTGTCCGTTGGGCAATTCCTGGTTGTCCATCCTCACCAGCCAGCGCGACGACGTCATCTGGGTAGGTGTCCATGGCGAGTTGAACGGTGGCCGAGACCCCTACATGACCAATCAGGGCGACTCTATCATGGCCTATATGTCGAATAGCTCTTATCCCACGGGTGTCTTTGACCGCGCCACGGGATGGGAGAGCGCCAACCAACTTGTCAACTCGCTTGGCTATTACGAGGAGTCTCATCAGCAGATGGCCGAAGAGTTGGGCAACTTCTTTGACCGCGAGGCAGACATGAATCCCTCGTTTGCCACCATCAATATTGATCCTGTCGTGAACCTTGACACGCGCGAGGCCGTTATCACGGTTTCTGGTGAAATCTCGCCCGACATCAATGCCCTGTTGGGTGAAGGCAACAAACTCACCGTCTATCTCACCGAGGATAGCCTTGTGGCTCGCCAGCTAAACGACGGCCGATGGGAACCCAACTATGTGCACAACGGTGTCTTCCGTTGCGCCCTGGGTTCGGTCAAGGGTGTGGACCTCAACATCACCGGCGATACCTATCTCAATGAGTTTACGGTTACGATTCCCGAAGACTGGAACATCAAGAACCTGAATGTGGTGGCCTTCATCAGCCGACCGCTCACCAACGGACTCACTAACATCTCCGACATGAAGGTGAACAATGCCGAGAAGGTGCGCCTGTTCGTTGGCTCCGAAGGCATTGAGGAAATCCTCACCGACGATGATGCCTTCCCCGTTGCCTACTATGACGTGATGGGCCGTCAGCTGGATGCCCCGCGTCACGGTATCAACATCGTCAAGATGAGCAACGGCACTGCCAGGAAAGTCCTCATCAAGTAAGGTTGATTCCCATTCATCATCAACAAAGCAGGAGGCCACCAGGCCCCCTGCTTTGTTATTGTCCATTAGTGCAGTCCGTCAAATCCGTCTATCCCGTCTATTCCGTCTGCTAGAACTGCACCGTCGCCGTCAACCCCCACGCCCTGTCTCCAAAGGCAGTCGGGCTGACCGTCACCTCAACATCCTTGACAAACGGCCGTGTGAAGATAAACGCCGTTCCGGCACCGATGGCAGCTCCGCCCAGCACGTCCCACCAGTCATGCCGGTCGGTGTGGACCCGGCCCCAAGCCACGAAACTCGACACCACGTAGGCCGGCATGCCCCATTTCCACCCGTAACGCTTCATCAGGAACGTCGAGCCGTTGAATGCCACTGCCGTGTGGGTGCTGGGAAAAGCATGGTGCCCTGTACCGTCGGGGCGCTCCTTGCGGATGCACAGTTCCAGCCCGTAGTTCACGGCCAGGCAGGTGGCGGTGCTCAGTCCCAGCTGTTTCAAGCCCTCGGTGTCGTGTTTGGCAAGGGCGACGCCCAGGGCGGTGGCATCGGGCAGCAGGCACATCACATCGGTGGTGTAGCGCAGGGCATCATCGTCGGCATGGGCCGTCATGCAGGTGATGGCTAGAAGCAGGGCCAATATTCGTTTCATAGAGTTCTGGAAATTAATAAAGTTTACGCAGCAGGTCGATGCGGTGGATGCGTTTCAGGGCTGCGGTGATAGCAGCGCGGTTCTTGCGGTCATACCAGAAGAAGAACAGCCGCTGGGCCTGTTTCTCCAGCGGAGTCTTGGCACAATAGACGGGTTTGAGCGTGTAGGGGTGAAATCCCGTGTAGTAGGTCTCGGTCGAGATGGTCATGGGCGTGGGCGTGAAGTCCTGCACCTGCTCCAGGCGGAAGTCCAGTTCCTTGGTGATGGCGGCGAGTTCGGCCATGTCGGCCTCATGACAGCCGGGATGCGACGAGATGAAGTAGGGGATGAGCTGCTGACGCAGGTTGTACTTCTTGTTCACACGGTCAAACAGTGCCTTGAAACGGCGGAACAGTTCAAACGATGGCTTGCGCATCAGCATCAGCACCTCGTCGCTGGTGTGCTCGGGGGCGACTTTCAATCGGCCCGAGACATGGAAGCGGATGAGTTCCTCATTGTATCGGGCATTGACTTGGTCAATGTGCGGGTCCCCCGTGCGGTGCATCGACAGGTCATAACGCACACCGCTGCCGATGAACGATTTCTTCACTTCGGGCAGGGCATCTACGGCATGGTAGATGTCGAGCAACTTGCTGTGGTCGGTGTTGAGGTTGCTGCACGGTTGCGGATGCAGGCACGAGGGGCGCTGGCAGCGTTGGCAACGCTCCAGGTCCTTGCCGTGCATGCCGTACATGTTGGCGCTCGGGCCGCCCAGGTCGCTGATGTACCCCTTGAAGTCCTCCATCTGCACCACTTGCTTGACTTCGCGTAGAATCGATTCCTTGCTCCTTGAGGCGATGAACTTGCCCTGGTGGGCACTGATGGTGCAGAAGGCGCAGCCGCCAAAGCAGCCGCGGTGCATGCACACCGAGTGACGTATCATCTCGTAGGCAGGGATGCGTTTCCCCTGGTAGCGGGGGTGGGGCAGGCGTGTATAGGGTAGGTCAAACGAGGCGTCAATCTGCTCGGTGGTCATCGGTGGGTTGGTACGGTTGACCTTCACGGCAATGTCGCCCGTGGCTTGCCACACGTTGTGCCCGTGCCACAGGTTGCTCTCCACTTCGATGGTTTTGAAATTCTGGGCCTGGGCGCGTTTGGACTGCTGGCATTCCTCGAAACTGTGCAGCAGCACGTCGGTATCAGTGTCAGCCGTGGGCAGTTCACCGAGGGGGCGGCGCACCACGGTCTGGGGAATGTCGGTCAGCTCCTCGATGCGCTTGCCTGCCGCGAGGGCATCGGCGATGGCGATATTGGGCAATTCGCCCATGCCGTACACCAGCAGGTCGGCAGGGCAGTCCACGAGTATCGAGGGCCGCAGTTTGTCCTGCCAGTAGTCATAATGTGCCAGTCGCCTCAACGATACCTCGATGCCGCCGGCCACCACGGGCACATCCGGGAACAGGCGTTTCAGGATGTCGCAATAGACGATGGTAGGGTAGTCGGGACGGGCTCCGGCACGGCCGTCAGGGGTATAGGCATCGTCGCTGCGTTTGCGCCGCGCTGCGGTGTAGTGGTTCACCATCGAGTCCATCGCTCCCGCCGACACGCCAAAGAACAGTCGTGGCCGGCCCAGTTTCTTGAAGTCGCGCAGGTCATCACGCCAGTTGGGCTGCGGCACGATGGCGACCTTGTAGCCGTGGGATTCGAGCACGCGCCCGATGACGGCAGTGCCCATCGATGGGTGGTCGATGTAGGCATCGCCGCTGAACAGGATGACATCGGCCTGGTCCCACCCCAGGTGTTCCATTTCCTTGCGGGTGGTCGGCAGCCATTGCCCCTTGATGCGGTGGTCGGTATGTCGTTTATCTTCCTTCACTGCTCTGTGATTGCTATTCTTTCTCTTTCAGCATCTCCTCGAGTTTGAGAATCTCGTCGCGGTACTGGGCGGCCTCCAGGAAGTCCATCCGCTTGGCGGCCTCAATCATCTGCGTCTTCAGGCGGTCGATGGCGGCCTGCATGTCCTTGCCGCTCATGTAGGCGACAACGGGATCGGCAGCAACGCCGGCGCTGCCGTCAAATTCCTCGGTATAGCGCATGGTAGGCGCATTGCCTGCGGGCATGGGAGTCTGACTGTGGCGGCTGGGAGTTGTCGGATGATGCATGTCGGTATCTTGGCCGATGATGGCGGTGCGGGCCTTGATGATGGCGGTCGGCGTGATGCCGTGCTCCTCGTTGTACTTGAGTTGCAGGCTGCGGCGGCGCTCGGTCTCGTCGATGGTTTGGCGCATCGAGTCGGTGATGTGGTCGGCATACATGATGACGGTGCCGTTCAGGTTGCGGGCGGCGCGGCCTGCCGTCTGCGTCAGCGAGCGGCGGCTGCGCAGGAAACCTTCCTTGTCGGCATCGAGGATGGCGACAAGCGATACCTCGGGCAGGTCAAGGCCTTCACGCAGCAGGTTCACGCCCACGAGCACGTCAATGGCTCCGGCGCGCAGGTTGTCGATGATTTCAATGCGCTCCAGCGTCTCGACGTCGCTGTGCATATAGGCGGTGCGGATGTCCAGCCGCTTGAGGTAATCGCTCAGTTCCTCGGCCATGCGTTTGGTCAGCGTGGTCACCAGGGTGCGCTCGCCGCGCTCGATGCGCAGCTGGATTTCCTCGACCAGGTCATCGACCTGACCTTGGGAGGGGCGCACGATGATTTGCGGGTCCAACAGACCTGTCGGGCGAATCAACTGCTCGGTGATGATGCCCTCGCTCTTGTTCAGCTCGTAGTCGGCTGGCGTGGCGCTCACATAGATGGTCTGGTGCGTCATCTGCTCAAATTCCTCAAACCTCAGCGGCCTGTTGTCCAATGCGGCCTCCAGGCGGAATCCGTAATGCACCAGGTTGGTCTTGCGCGACTGGTCGCCGCCGTACATGGCGCGGATTTGGGGCACAGTCACGTGGCTCTCGTCGATAATGGTGAGATAGTCTTCGGGGAAGTAGTCCAGCAGACAGAAGGGCCTCATGCCGGGACGCCTGCCGTCAAAATAGCGGCTGTAGTTCTCGATGCCGGAGCAGTAACCCACCTCGCGCATCATTTCCATGTCATAGGTCACGCGCTCGTTCAGTCGCTTGGCCTCGGCAAAGCGGTTCTCACGGGCAAATGCCGCTACCTGGTTTTCGCGGTCCAGGTCAATCTGGCCCATGGCGGCACGCATGCGCTCCTTGGTGGTGACAAAGATGTTAGCGGGGAATATTTTGAAGCCCTCGACGTCCTCGGTGGGCAGCTGCGTATCGCTGTCGAGCAGCTGGATGCGTTCTATCTCATTGCCCCAGAAGATGATGCGCAACATGATGTCCTCATCACTCAGGAACACGTCAACGGTGTCGCCCTTGACACGGAAAGTGCCCATCTTCAGTTCGGCGTCGTTGCGGGAGTATAATGCATCCACCAGGCGGTGAAGCAGCTCGTCGCGCCCGATTTGGTCTCCCACTTTGAGCTCGATGGCATTGGCGGTGATATCCTCGGGGTTGCCCATGCCGTACAGGCACGACACGCTCGACACGACCACGATATCGCGGCGGCCTGACAGCAGTGCTGTAACCGTCGAGAGCCTCAACCGCTCAATCTCGTCGTTGATGGCAAGGTCTTTCTCGATATATTTGTCGGTCGAGGGAATGTAGGCCTCGGGCTGGTAGTAGTCGTAGTAGGACACGAAGTAGTGCACCGCGTTCTCGGGGAAGAAGCTCTTGAACTCGGCATACAGCTGCGCTGCCAGCGTCTTGTTGTGCGACAGGACGAGGGTGGGACGTCCCGTGCGGGCGATGACATTGGCCATGGTAAACGTCTTGCCCGAGCCCGTTACGCCCAGCAGCGTCTGGAAGGGCACACCGTCGTTCACACCACCGGCCAGCTCGGCAATTGCCTGCGGCTGGTCGCCCGTCGGTTCATAATCGCTATGCAGTTTATACTCCATTGTCTGTTCTCTTGTTTAACCTACAAAGATACAAAAAACTTTTCACTTCTCCGTTTTCAGTCATCACTATTTTGCCCCCATCCCGTTGATTCGGGCAAAAATACGCCACCCGCTCTATTGGCTACGGGTGGCGTGTTGTCTTATTGCAAGCCTGTGGCTTGCATGAGGGGTTTAGAACTGTCGGGCAGCGGCAAGCATCACCTCACTCAGGGTGGGGTGACCATGGATGCTGCGGGCCAGCAGGTCAACGGTAGCACCGGCATTCATGGCGGTAACCACTTCCTGGATGAGGTCGGCAGCATGGGCTCCGCAGATGTGGCAACCCACAATCTGGCGCGTCGTGTTGTCGACAATCATCTTCAGCAGGCCGTCGGTCTCGTTCATGGCGACTGCCTTACCGTTGCTGCGGAAGAAGGACTTCTTCACGGTCACGTCAAGGCCCTTCTCGGCGCACTGTTCCTCGGTCAGGCCCACCATGGCCAACTCGGGCACGGTGAACACGGCGCTGGGAACGATGTCGAGCTTGATGTCATCGGCTTTGCCCAGGATGGCGTGCAGCGCACGCTGACCTTGGGCGCTGGCGGCATGGGCGAGCATCATGCGACCGTTCACGTCACCGATGGCGTAAACACCTTGGACGTTGGTCATCATGTTGTCGTCCACCTCAATGCCGCGGCGGCCCACGGCAACGCCCACGGCGTCAAGACCTTGCGGCAGCACGGGCTGGCGTCCAACGGACATCAGCACCTTCTCGCAGGTCACGCTCTGGGGTTTGCCCTTGAGCTCATAGGTCACGGTCATGCCGTCCTCGCCCTGCGTGATACCGTTAACGGCAGCGCTGGTGATGATCTTGATGCCACGCTTGCTCAGCACGCTCTTCAGGCGCTTGGCCACGTCTTTGTCAAACGGGGGCAGAATCTCCTTGCAGTACTCGATGACGGTCACCTCGACACCAAATGTGCTGAACACGGCGGCAAACTCCATGCCGATGACGCCTCCACCCACGATGCACAGGCTCTTGGGCAGGGTTTCCATCGCCAGGATGTCGTCGCTGGTCATGGCCAGATCAGCCCCTTCGATGGGCAGACCGCGAGGTGCCGAACCGGTTGCAATGATGATGTTCTTGGCTTGGTATTCCTCACCATTCACCACGACGGTGTTAGCATCCTTCAATGCGGCTTCGCCCTTGATGGCGGTGATGCCGGGAGCGCCCATCAGCGATTCAACACCTTCGCGCAGCTGCTTGACGACAGCCTCTTTGCGCTCAAACACGGGTGCATAGTCAAATGCCATCTCACCAGTCTTCACGCCCCATACTTCGGCCTCGCGCATCAGGTTGATGACCTCGGCATTGCGGCACAGGGCCTTGGTGGGGATGCAACCGCGGTTCAGGCAGGTACCACCCATCTGGTCACGCTCAACGATAGCGACGGTCAAGCCATGGGCTGCAGCGTCAGCAGCGGTCTCGTAACCGCCAGGGCCGGCACCTATAATAATAATGTCAAACATAGTGGTTTCTCTAAATGATTTCTAATGTGTCTAACAAAACCCCACGCTAAGTCGCAAAGTCGCTAAGAATAAGAATGGAAAACTTAGCGTCTTGGCGACTTAGCGTGAGTAATCTCCAAGTGGCAGGAGTTTATTGGTTGTCAGCAACAAGCTCGCGCCAGGTCACGATGGGATGCAGGGCGGCCTGGGTGTCGTCGAGGCGACGAACGGGCGTGTTGTGCGGAGCCGTCTTCACCATCTCGGGATCATCCTTTGCCTCCTGAGCAATCACGCGCATGATGCGGATGAACTCATCGAGCGTCTGCTTGCTCTCGTTCTCGGTGGGCTCTACCATGAGGGCCTCGTGGAACAACAGCGGGAAGTAGATGGTGGGAGCATGGAAGCCATAGTCCAGCAGGCGCTTGGCCACGTCGAGCGTGGTCACACCGGTGGACTTGTCCTTCAGGCCGTCATAGACAAACTCGTGCTTGCACACGCCGCCGATGGGCAGCTCGTACACGTCCTTCAGCGATTCCTTGATGTAGTTGGCATTGAGCGTAGCCAGCGGACCTACCCACTTGAGCTGGTCGCGGCCCAGCGTCAGGATGTAGGCCAGGGCGCGCATCATCACACCGAAGTTGCCCAGGTGACCGCTGATGCTGCCGATGGACTGGTCGCTGCACTCCAGCTTGAAGTAGTCGTAGTCCTCGGTTTCCACTTTCACGACGCGGGGGTTGGGGAGCAGGTGCTCCAGTCCGGCACGCACGCCGACGGGACCGCTACCGGGGCCACCGCCGCCATGAGGCGTCGAGAAGGTCTTGTGCAGGTTGATGTGCATGATGTCAAAGCCGATGTCACCGGGACGCACCTTGCCCAGCATGGGGTTGAGGTTGGCGCCGTCATAGTACATCAGGCCACCGGCATCATGGACAGCCTTGGCGATAACGCCGATGTTCTGCTCAAAGATACCCAGCGTGTTGGGGTTGGTCATCATCATGCCGGCAACGGTGTCGTCGAGCAGCGGACGCAGGTCGTCCACATCGACGGTGCCGTCGGGACGGCTCTTCACAACCACAACGTCAAGGCCGCAGACAGCCGAGCTGGCGGGGTTGGTGCCGTGGGCACTGTCGGGAATGATGACCTTGGTGCGCTTCACGTCGCCACGCTCCAGGTGGTAACCGCGCATGATCATCAGGCCGGTCAGCTCACCGTGGGCTCCTGCATAGGGGTTCAGCGTGAACTCACTCAGGCCCGAAATCTCGGCCAGACTGGTCTGCAGGAAGTAATAGACGGCCAGGGCACCCTGGGCGGTCTCGGGGTTCTGCAGGGGGTGCAGACCCGTAAACTCGCGGTGAGCGGCAATCTCCTCGTTGATTTTGGGGTTATACTTCATCGTGCAGGAACCCAGGGGATAGAAGCCCGTGTCCACACCGAAGTTGTTGTTGCTCATGTTGGTGTAGTGACGCACCACGCTCAGCTCGTCCACCTCGGGCAGCAGGGGAGCGTTTTCACGCATCAGGCCCTTGGGGAGGTCGCTCATCTGGTATTCGGCACACCTGTTCTCGGGCAGGGAATAACCCTGACGGCCATGTTGTGACAACTCAAATATGAGTTTACCGTAAAAAGTGTTATTCATAACTTACTTGCCCTCCTTTTCTTCGTTATAGGTTACACATGCGTCAACAAGGTCGTCACAGTCCTCGCGGCTGTAGGTCTCGGTCACGGCGATCAGCAAGGTGTCGTCGGCAATCTTAAGACCGCACTGCAGGTACTCCTCGTTGCAGTATTCCTGCAATTCGTCGATGTCGAGTTTGGTCTTCACGGCAAACTCGTTGAGGAAGGGCTTGTCGGGATAGGCCATCTCGAACAGACCCGTCTTCACCAGGCTCTCGGCCAGATAGTGGGCGTTGCTGTAGCTGATGGCATTCACCTCTTTCAGTCCCTTGGCACCCATCAGGCCCATGTAGATGGTCACGTACAGCGCCATCAGGCTCTGGTTGGAGCAGATGTTGCTCGTAGCCTTCTCGCGGCGGATGTGCTGCTCGCGGGCTTGGAGCGTGAGGACGAAGGCGCGCTTGCCGTCAGCATCCACGGTGGCACCAACGATGCGGCCCGGCATCTTGCGGATCAGTTTCTTGGTCGTGCACAGGAAGCCCACGTAGGGACCGCCATAGTTCAGGGGGATACCCAGGCTCTGGCCGTCACCCACAGCGATGTCGGCACCCCATTCAGCGGGAGTCTTGACAACGCTCAGGGCAGTGGCTACGCAGTGCATGATGAGCAGTGCCTTGTGCTCGTGGCACATCTCGGCAACACCGGTGTAGTCCTCAAGGATACCGTAGAAGTTGGGGGTGGCAACGATAACGCCGGCCACGTCGTCCTTCTCCAGTTCCACCTTCAGGGCCTCATGGTCCATCACACCACCCTTGGCGGGAATCATGTCGATCTGGATGCTCTGGTACTTGGCATAGGTCTTCACCACGCGCAGCACATAGGGGCTGATGGTCTCGCTCACCAGCACGCGTTTGCGCTTCTTGGCGTTGGCGACAGCCATCATCATGGCCTCGGCAGTGGCGGTCGTGCCGTCGTACATCGAAGCGTTGCTCACTTCCATGCCCGTCAGCTCGGTCATCATGCTCTGGTACTCAAAGATGTACTGCAGGGTACCCTGCGAAATCTCGGCCTGATAAGGCGTGTAGGCGGTGAGGAACTCGCTGCGCTTCAGGATGTCCTGAACGACGGCGGGGCTGTAGTGGTCATAGTAACCAGCGCCCAGGAAAGTGCGCATGGTGATGTTGCCCATACCCAGCTCATCAAAGAAACGGCGCACCTCCAGCTCGCTCATCGACTCGGGCAGCTCATACTCCTTCTTGAGTTGGAGCTCCTGAGGCACGTCCTGATAGAGGTCGTCCAGCGACTTGACGCCTGCCGTGCTGAGCATGGCTTGCATCTCATCGTCGGTGTGCGGAAAAAATTTATAACTCATTTATCTATTAGTTTTCAGTTGTCGGTTAAGTCCTAACTTCTAACTCCTGACTCTGAATTACTCGCCGATCATGTCCTTGTAGGCAGCTGCATCCATCAGGCTGTCGAGCTCGCTCTTGTCGCTCAGCTCAACCTTGATGATCCAGTTCTCAAAGGCGTCCTTGTTGATCAGGCCGGGCTCGTCCTCGAGGGCTTCGTTTACCTCGACAACGGTGCCGCTAACGGGCGACATCAGGTCGCTGGCAGCCTTCACGCTCTCAACAGCGCCAAAGTCCTCACCTGCGGTAACCTCATCGTCAACCTCGGGCATGTCAACATAAACCACGTTGCCCAGCTCGTGCTGTGCATAATCGGTGATACCAATGAAGCCGAAATCGCCTTCTACCTTTACATACTCATGTGACTCGCTGTAATAGAGTCCTTCGATAATCTTACTCATTGTGTTATAAATTAATTAGTTAGTTAATATTATGTTCTTTAGAAAATCCGTTTTTATTGACGAAAATCGGTTACTTCTTGTAATTGGGCGTATAGAAGCGTTTCTTCACCACGGTAGCGGGGAACACTTTCTTGCGGATGCGCACGTTCAACGTGTTGCCCAGAGCGCCAACGGCGCGGTCAACCAGGGCGAAGGCTACGCTCTTGTCCAGCGTGATGCTGTGGTAACCGGTGGTGATGTAACCCACGACGTTCTCGCCGTCGAGCACCTCATAGCCATGGCGGGGGATAGCCTTGCCTTCAAGCTCCAGGCCCACAAGCTTCTTGGGGGTGCCTTCGGCCTTCTGCTGGGCGCAGGCATCGCGGCCGATGAAGCCGCCTTCCTTGTCGAGCTTTACAAACATGCCGAAGGTGGCAGCGATGGGCGAAATCTCAGGGGTCAGCTCGTCGCCATACAGGGGCAGACCGGCCTCAAAGCGCAGGGTGTCGCGGCAACCCAGGCCACAAGGCTGTACGCCGGCTTCCATGAGCATGTCCCACATCTTGCAGATGATAGCGGGATCGGCATATACCTCAAAGCCGTCCTCGCCGGTGTAACCGGTGCGGCTCACGATGATGGTCTTGCCGTCATATTCCATTTTCTTGAACGTGTAGAACGTCAGGTCGGTGGTGTCGATACCCAGCACGGTGCCCATGGTCTTCTCGGCATCGGGGCCCTGAACGGCGATCTGGCCGTATTGCTCGCTCTGGTGGTCAACCTTCACGTCAAAGTTCTTGGCCTGTTCCATGATCCAAGCCACGTCCTTGTCGATATTGGCTGCGTTAATCACCAGGAAATAGTCGTTGTCGTCAACACGGTAAACCAGCAGGTCGTCAACAGTGCCGCCGTCGGGGTACAGCATCATGCCGTACAGGATCTGACCGGCCTTGATGGCGTTGATGTCATTGGTGAAGATGTAGTTGGTGAACTTGGCGGCATCGGGGCCGGTAATCTCTACCTCGCCCATGTGCGACACGTCAAAAACACCCACCTTCTGGCGAACAGCGTTGTGCTCGGTGGTGATATCTACATACTGGATGGGCATGTCGTAACCCGCAAACGGGGACATGAGAGCGCCTAGCGCAACGTGTCTGTCATGCAGACAGGTAACTTTGATTTCTTCAGTCACGGTTTTAATGGTTTTAATCAGTTAATATATTAAGTTATAAGTTTTTAGTAGTATCTCTATTCTCTAATAGCAAAAGCTAACAGCTAGGGGCTAACAGCTAAAAGCTTAATCAATCGTTCGTTAGTCAGGTTCAGTATCCATTGGCTTGCGTCACTGCCCCTGAGGGCTTCAGCCAGGGCTTCGGTCTCGAGTCTCACGCCGCGCAGCTTGTCGAGCAGCGTCTGTCGCACGTCCTCGCACAGCGGCAGGAAATCGCCGGTCAGGTGCAGGTCGTGAATCACGCCGCGCTGCAGCTCCACGTTGAACTGGATGCTGCCCACGCCCTCGATGCGCTTGCCACCGCAAGTAATCTCGCAACGCGGGTCGTTGCCCCACAGGAACGACGGCTCCAGATAGGGCTGGGTGAGTTTTTCAATCTCGGCCACATCATCGTCGGTGAGCAGTATCTCGCCGTCGCACAGCGACTCACGCACGTGCTGCTTAAACGACTCGATATCCATCGACAGGTGCTCGCTCAGCGTCGTGATGTGGCTGCGCACCGACTCCACGCCTTTGCTCGTCAGCTTCTCACGCGATGGCGTGATGGCTCCCAGCATGTGCTCCATGTTGGTGTCAAACAGCATGGTACCGTGCACGATGCTGCGGCCGGGCAGGTGGTAGAAGGCGTTGCCGCTCACCTTGCGGCCGTCGATGAGCACATCGTTGCGGTCGCTGGCGCTGGCATTCAGCCCCAGTCCGCACAGCATCTCAGCCACAGCGCTGGTGTAACGCGTGAACGTCGTCTGCACCTCATCGCTGCGGGTGATGTAGCTGAACATGATATTGTCCCTGTCGGCATACACACAACCGCCACCGCTGCGGCGACGGTAGAAGGCGATGCCGTGCTCACGGCAATAATCCACGTTCACCTCGCTAGCAATCAGCTGGTTGCGCCCGAAAATTACCGTCGGGTCCACCTGCCACATGAAGAAGATGTCATCCTCTCCAATAATGCGTGCCGCATACTCCTCCATTGCCAGATAGAAAGGGAGGATACGCGTCGCGTGATCAGGCAGACTAAGGTATTTCATCATGTTTATCTAAAGTACCCACAAAAGTAGGGCAAATTCCTCACATTATAAAATAATAACTCAAAATAATTATTAAAACCCGTGTTTATCCCTTCCCGGCAATAAAATAAGGGACTGTCGCTAGCACGCGGCAGCCCCTTGTGATTGTATGTAATGCTATTCCGTGGACAGCGGCTCTGCAGCCGTCATCCGGCGCGTTAATAGCACTTGATGCGGTACATGAAGCCCAGCTCCACGCGGTTGGTGTTATAGTCCTGCAGCCCGCACGCCTTGTTGAAGTCATACTTGTGCCCCAAGTAGGCCAGGAACACGCGGAAGTCGTGCTTCGGCACGGGCCAGTACTCGATGCTGCCCAGGTAACCGATGGACTTGCGGTAGTTGTGCAGGTCATGGATTTTGGCAATGCTCGTGGTCTCGTAGGTGCCCTTGAGCATCAGGTTCCACTTGGGAGCGAACTGCCAGTTCATCTTGGCGATGAACGTGTGGCTATGCACCTTGCCCAGGTGGGTAGAGCCCTCGGCAATCAAGTTCTTCAGGTCATCGGTCGCGTAGTGCAGGCGGTCCACGTCGTCCCATTCTCCGAAGTAGTCAAAGTACAGCTGGAAGTCCTGCAGATTCAACCGCTGGCCCAGCGTCACCATCCGTGAGTATTTGTGCTTAGCCTGCGTCTGCAAGCCCCAGGCCCAGCGCGTCTGCAGTTGGTCCTGCAGGAAGTTGCCGTTCCAGTTCAGAATGTAGGTAAACGGGGCGCGGCTGCGGCTCAGTTTTTCGGGCTGCTGCAGGTCGCTGGTGACGATCTGCGGGTCCTCGCCCAGGTCCTCGGTAAACGAGCCGTTGTAGCTGTTGGTGATTTGGAAAGCGACTTCCTGCGACGGGGTGGGGTGGTAGCTCACCATCGCACCGGCCATAAAAATGTCCATCATGTCGATGAGGTCGCTGTAGCGGTAGATCTCCATAGGGTTCTGGTCATACTCAAAGCCGCCCCATATCTGGCACAGCTTGCCCGCAGCGATATCCACCTTGCTGCTGGGGCGGTAGCCCACCATCATGATGTCTGTCGCCTTGGCAAAGTTGTCCAGGCCCTTAGCTTTCTGGCTGCTGTTGAAACGGTGACGGATGCGGTAGAACACCTTCGGTGTGATGTCACCCTTAATGTCCAGGCGCAGGTCGCGGCACAAGAACCGCGAGTCCCATTCGCCGTGGTTGGCGTCCTCGGCAACTAGGCTCGAGGCGAAGTTAATGTGAAAATTAAACGCATCGGTCTTCTTCTCCAGTTTGAAGATGCGCTCGGCGAGCGACTCGGTGTCCTCGTTCTCGTCACCACCCATGCGGGTGTTGTTTCCTTGTGCCATGGCATTGATTCCCAGCAGGGTAGCGCACAAGGCAATCAGTAGTGATTTTCTCATCGTTAGAGTTTTCAGTAATACAAGTTTCTAAAATTGGGTGCAAAGATACACCAACCCATCCACAATGCCAAATAAATATGCATCTATCCACCTCCCACCCGTGCCACCAGTGTGTAGCTCCGCCCCGTCGTTGTATTGCGCGTTATCAACGCGCACCGCTCCAGCTGTGTGACCGCCCGCCCCGTCGGTGTCGCCGCCCGCCCCGTCGGTGTATTGCGCGTTTTCAACGCGCACAACCTCCCGCTCGCTTTTCTCCCCAGCCATTCATGCCATGTTTCCAGAAAAATAACTAACTTTGTACTTTGAAACGAAAAAAATCACTTTTTAACCATGCCTAACAACAGCAGAGAGAAGAAACTGGAGGCCTTCGGACGCCTGCTCGACATCCTTGACGAGCTGCGCGTGAAGTGCCCGTGGGACCGCAAGCAGACCAACGAGAGCCTGCGTCCCAACACCATCGAGGAAACCATGGAACTCGCCGACGCCATCATGGGCGAGGACGACGACAAGATCCGCAAAGAGCTGGGCGACGTGCTGCTGCACATCGTCTTTTATGCCAAGATTGGCGACGAGAAGGGGCGCTTTGACATCGCCGATGTGTGCGATGCCCTGTGCGAGAAGCTGGTTTACCGTCATCCGCACGTCTTCGGCGAGGAAAAGGCCGATACTGCCGCCCAGGTACTCCAGAACTGGGAAGTCCTCAAGATGAGCGAGAAGGACGGCAACAAGATGGTCCTCAGCGGCGTGCCGCGCAGCCTGCCATCGCTCATCAAGGCCGAGCGCATCCAGGAAAAGGCCGCCAACGTGGGCTTCGACTGGCAGCAGCGCGAGGACGTCTGGGACAAGGTGCGTGAGGAGTTCAACGAGGTGGAGGCCGAGTTGAAGGGCAACAGCGAGGTGGACCGCGAGAAGGAGTTCGGTGACCTGTTCTTCTCGCTCGTCAATGCGGCGCGCCTGTATGGCGTGCGCCCCGACAACGCCCTGGAGCGCACCAACCGCAAGTTCATCGCCCGCTTCAACTACATCGAGCAGAAGGCCAACGAGCAAGGCCGCCATGTCAACGAGCTGACACTTGCCGAGATGGACGAGCTCTGGAACGAGGCCAAGAGCCTCCGTCTAGGTGAATAAGTCTAAACTATCACTTTAAAAAGGAGTGTTTAATGCATTAACCACAAGTGTCTAATAATTGATTGCAACATGAGAGTCTGCGTAACTGAGAAACCCAGTGTGGCACGTGACATTGCCCGATTGCTAGGTGCCAATGACAGGCATGATGGCTACTTCGAGGGCAATGGCTATCAGGTGACGTGGACCTATGGACACCTGTGCGAGCTCAAGGCCCCCAACGACTACACTGATCAGTGGAAATGGTGGAGTCTAGGGCAGCTGCCAATGATACCGCAACGCTTTGGTATTAAGCTAAAAGATGATGAAGGTATCAAGCGACAGTTTAATGTAATCAAAGGCCTGATAGCCGCCGCCGATGAGGTCATCAACTGCGGTGATGCCGGCCAGGAGGGTGAGTTGATACAGCGCTGGGTTTATCAGAAGGCCGAGTGTGCCAAGCCCGTCAAACGCCTCTGGATCTCCTCGTTGACCGACGAGAGCATCCGCAAGGGCTTCGATGAGCTGAAGGATGCCAAAGACTTTGACAATCTGTACTTTGCGGGGCTCTCGCGTGCCATCGGCGATTGGCTCTTGGGCATGAATGCCACCCGCCTCTATACATTGAAGTATTCCCAGTCGCGCGATGTGCTCTCGGTGGGCCGTGTGCAGACGCCCACGCTGGCGATGATCGTCGCGCGTCAGCGCGAAATCGACAACTTCGTCCCCGAAAACTACTGGGAACTCAAGACCAAGTACCGCGGCGTGACTTTCAACAGCACCCGTGGCCGTTTCAAGACCGAAGGCGAGGCTTCCGATATCGTCCAGCAAATCAAAGAGTTGCCGTTAACGGTGACCTCGGTCGAGACCAAGAAGGGGCGTGAGGCGCCGCCGCGCTTGTTCGACTTGACAAGCTTGCAGGTGGAGTGTAACAAGAAGTTCGGCATGTCGGCCGACGATGCCCTGCGCACCATCCAGTCGCTCTACGAGAAAAAGGCGACGACCTATCCGCGCGTGGACACGACCTACCTGAGCGACGATATCTATCCGCAGGTACCTGGCATCCTGCAGGCAATGGTGCCCTATGCCAACCTGACCGCTCCCGTGCTGGCTCTCAACAAGTTGCCCAAGAGCAAAAAGGTGTTTGACAACAGCAAGGTGACCGACCACCACGCCATCATCCCCACCAATGTCAACCCGGCAACGGTGGCGATGACGCCCGACGAGAAACGGGTCTATCACCTGATCGCCATCCGCTTTATCGCGGCCTTCTATCCTGATTGTGAGTTCAATACGACGACCGTCATGGCCGAGGTGGGCGAGTATGGCTTCAAGGCCACGGGCAAGGAGATTCTCAAACCCGGCTGGCGTGAGCTGTATAACAAGCCCAGCGACAAGAACAATGAGGACGACGCCCGGGAGAAGGCCGATGAGGAGGATAATGGCGTGATGCCGCACTTCGAGAAAGGGGAGAGTGGCCCCCATGAGCCGTCGGTACTCAAGCGCACCACACAGCCGCCAAAGCCCTATACCGAGGGCACGCTGCTGCGCGCCATGGAAACCGCGGGCAAGACGGTCGATGACGAAGAGCTCCGCGATGCGATGAAGGAGAACGGCATCGGGCGTCCCTCAACGCGTGCTGCCATCATCGAGACGCTCTTCAAGCGGCGCTACATCCGCAAGGAGCGCAAGAGCTTGGCGCCCACCATGGCAGGCATCCAGCTCATCGATACTATACATGAACCCTTGCTTAAAAGTGCGACACTCACTGGTCTGTGGGAGAAAAAGTTGCGTGAGATAGAACGAGGCGAGTACAATGCGGCCCAGTTCATTGATGAGCTCAAGCAGATGATCGGCGAAATCGTCTTGAACGTGCTGCGTGACAATACTGGCGGCAGCATCGCCGTCGAGCAGGGAAAGCCCGCCAAGCCCAAGACGCCTGCAGCATCGGGTGGAGAGGGCAAGCCCAAGCGGCAGCGCGCTCCGCGCATCAAGAGCATTGAGGAAATCCCGTGTCCCGTGTGCGGCAAGGGCCATCTGGTCAAGGGGAGGAGCGCCTATGGCTGCAGCGAGTACAATAACGGTTGTCACACCGTGCTGCCCTTCACCGAATATCCTGCCGACTTGACGCCCGCCAAGCTGTCGAGTATGGTGAAGAAGAATTTCAAGGCTAAAAAATGAATGCGGTCATGGGCAATGAAATCGTTCAATATCTCATCGCTGGGCTGATTGTGGCGGCCGCTGTGTTTGCCGCAGCGCGGTCAGTCGTGCGGGCAGCCAGGGACCGTAAGTCGGCCCTAACTGCTTGTGCAGCATGCAAATTAAAGGGCGTTTGCCAGAGGCCTGAGAAAAATTCTGCGAAAAAATGTGCCGATAAAGTTGCACAGGTCAAAAAAACGCAGTAATTTTGCACCGCTAAACTCAAAAGGTCGCTTGGATGAGTGGTTTAGTCATCGGTCTGCAAAACCGGGCACAGCGGTTCGAATCCGCTAGCGACCTCAGCGATTTAGAACGCTAGTCGACGATGTCGGCTGGCGTTTTTCTTTGTGCCCTGGTTGAAAACAGCAGTTATTATAATATTTCCATTTCTTTGTTGTTAACCAAGTGATTAAATGCATGATTTTAAAGCAATGGTTGATAGTTGAGCCATTATGCGGGTAAGATCACGCGGTTTGTGTGGTTTTTGCCAGTTTGATGGCAGTTTCCGTGTTAAAATTCCATAAAAGCGTAAAACCCATGAAAAAATGTGGTCTATTTGCTTTGAAAAATAACCGATTTGCAGTAATTTTGTGGCACTGATTATGGGGACGCATGCGACTGGTGGCGACCTATTGACGGAGCTTCTTGAAAACCGGTCCTTCAACTAATTGAGCCCCAAAGAGATAATACCCCTTCTCCACTCGCTCATTGCACTGCGGCAGTGAGCCCCTAGTTTTGTATATTAAAAAAACTAACATAATGATAAGTAAATGGAATTACTTACCTCTAACATCCGACGAACGCATTGCCCAGGAGCAATTGGCGGAACAGTTCCAAAACTGTCCCGCTATCGCTCGGTTGTTGGTGCTGAGGGGCTTGAAGACCGCGGCCGACGTCCACGACTTCCTCTACCCGTCGCTTCAACAACTGCACGATCCGTTCTTGATGAAGAACATGGACAAGGCGGTGGCAAGGCTGAACCAGGCGTTAGGGGCGAAAGAGAAGATCATGGTGTATGGCGATTACGACGTGGATGGTACCACGGCCGTAGCGCTGGTGTATAAGTATCTTCAGAACATCTATTCCAATCTGGTATACTATATCCCGACGCGTGACGATGACGGATATGGTATCTCGCTGCAGAGCATCGACTATGCGGCTTCGATTGGGGTGAAATTGATCATTGTGCTCGATTGCGGTATCAAGGCAATCGACGAGATTGCGTATGCCAAGGAGAAGGGCATCGAGTTCATCGTGTGTGACCACCATGTCCCCGACGATGAACTGCCCGACGCGGCTGCGATTCTGAATCCCAAGCTGGTGGATGACACCTATCCCTTCAAGGGGCTCTCGGGCTGCGGTGTGGGCTTCAAGTTCATGCAGGCTTTCTCCAAGAGCAATGGCCTCGGGCAGATGTACAACCTCGATGCCATGCTCGACCTGGTGGCCGTGAGCATTGCTGCCGACATTGTGCCGCTCACCGGCGAGAACAGGGTGATGATGTTCTTTGGCCTGCGCCGTTTGAACAACAATCCTAACGTCGGCCTGCGCAGCATCATCCGCACCTGCGGCCTTAACCGCCACGAGCTCACAATCAATGACATCATCTTTAAAATAGGTCCACGCATCAACGCTTCGGGTCGCATGGAGTCAGGGCAGGAGTCTGTGGCCCTGCTCGTGTCGCGCAACATGCAGAGCGCAATGGAGATTTCCAAGCGCATTGACCAGTATAACAATAACCGCAAAGAACTTGACAGTCAGGTAACAGTCGAAGCCAACGAGATCATTGACCGTCATGCTCAAGTGCTCGACGGCAAGAAACCGATTGTCATCTACGACCGCAATTGGCACAAGGGTGTCATCGGCATTGTGGCAGCCCGCTTGGCGGAGTTGTACTTCCGCCCTTCGGTGGTTCTGACGTATTATGCCGACGGTATCGCTACAGGTTCTTCACGTTCGGTGCGAGGATTTGATGTCTATACAGCCATCAAGTCTTGTCGTGACTTGCTGGAAACCTTTGGTGGTCACACAAATGCCGTTGGACTCTCGATCAAGGAGGAGAATATTCCCGAATTCCGTCGCCGTCTCACCGAGTACGTCGAGGAGCACATCGAGGATGGCCAGGTCACACCCGCAATGGACATTGACTGCGAAATCAAGTTCAGCGACATCAACGGCTCATTGTTGCGTTATCTGCGTATGCTCAATCCATATGGCCCGGGCAATAGCAAGCCCGTGTTCATCACCCGCAAGGTCTTTGACGCCGGCACAAGCAAGGTAGTCGGCAAGAAGATGGAGCACATCAAGCTCGACCTCGTCGATGAAGAAGGCAACAAGGTGTTGAATGCCATAGCCTTTGGCATGGCAAGCTATTTTGACGCGCTCAAGGCTGGCAAACCCGTCGACATCTGCTATACGATTGAGGAGACACGCCACCGCATGAGCACATCGGTTCAACTCATGGTGAAGGCAATTAAACTGCACGATGATGCCGAGCCAACCCAAGCCGATTCTTGATGTCCTCAAGCAATACTGGGGGTATGACACCTTCAGGCCGCTACAACAAGAAATCATCGAGTCGGTTCTTGAAGGGCGCGACACGCTAGGTTTGATGCCCACAGGGGGCGGCAAATCCCTTACTTTTCAGGTTCCCACAATGGCCATCGATGGTATGGCCCTTGTTGTCACACCGATCATTTCGCTGATGAAAGATCAGGTGGACCGCCTGCGTGCGCTTAACATCAAAGCGACTTACCTGTATGCGGGTCTGACCCGCGCCGAGGTGAACAGGACCTACGAGAAGTGCCTCTACGGCAACTGCAAGTTCTTGTATGTATCACCAGAACGGCTGCAGTCTCAAGTATTCCTTGAACATTTGCGCCAGATGCCCGTGAAACTCATCGTTGTAGACGAGGCACATTGCATCTCGCAATGGGGATATGATTTCCGACCTTCTTTCCTTCGCATTGTCCAGGTGCGCAAGCTGTTTCCTGAAGTGCCAGTGTTGGCGCTCACGGCCACAGCGACTCCTGTAGTGGTAGAAGATATTCAGCGCTGCCTAGAATTCAAGGCGCCCAATGTCTTCTCGATGAGTTATGCCCGCAGCAACTTGTCCTACGTCGTTCGTCCCACCGAAGAGAAGCTCACCGAACTCGTGCACATCTTGCGTTCAGTGCCGGGAACAGCCATTGTCTATGTGCGTTCACGCAAACGCACCAAGCAGATCAGCGATGAATTGAACCGTGCGGGCATCCATGCCGACTATTACCATGCGGGACTCTATGTCGAGGACAAGCAGGACAAACAGGACAAATGGACCCGCGATGAGTGTCGCGTGATGGTGGCAACTAATGCATTTGGTATGGGAATCGACAAGCCCGATGTGCGGCTTGTTGTACATATCGACGTTCCCAACTCCCTCGAAGAATATTATCAGGAAGCGGGTAGGGCTGGACGCGACGGCAAACGCTCCTATGCTGTGATGCTTGTAAAGCACACCGACCAACGCACGCTGCGCCGTCACGTCACTGAGGCTTTTCCCGAAAAAGATTACATCCGTCGTGTCTATGAACTCGTCGGCAATTTCCTGGGCGTGAGCATTGGCGAGGGCTTTCAACAGATGTTTGATTTCAACTTCAACCTGTTCTGCCGCACCTATGATTTGCCGATTCTGCCAACTCATAACGCATTGAAGATTCTCACCCAATCGGGCTATATTGAGTTTGTTGAAGAAATAGAGACTCAGTCACGTGTGATGATTCATGCCCGCAAGGATGAGTTGTATGACTTAGAAACGGTGACACCGGGTGCCGACCAGGTGCTGCAGGCCATACTTCGCCTTTACACGGGCCTTTTCGCAGACTATGTCTTTATCAATGAGGATGTCATTGCTTTACGCACGGGTCTAGACCAAGAGACCATCTACAAATCACTGCTCGAGCTCACGCGCATGCACATCCTGCACTATGTGCCCCGCAAGCGTACACCTTATATTATTTATACCACTTCCCGTGAGGAGCCCAAACATGTGCTCATTCCTAGAGTCATCTATGAGGATTTGCGTCAGCGCATGACCGACCGCATCGAGGCGGTTATCAACTATGCTTATGGTGACACGGGGTGCCGCGAGCGTATGCTCTTGGGATACTTTGGCGAGAGATCCAGCCAGGAGTGCGGTCATTGTGACTTGTGCATTGAACGGCGCAAACGTGGAGATCATCAACCCGAAGATGTGCAGCAGGGCATTCTTTACATGGCTGGCTTGCGGCCCCGTCGGCTCGAGGAATTCCTCAATACCTTGTCTTTTCCGCGCGACGAGGTTTTATCAATGCTCTCGTTCCTCGTTGATGAGGGCTTTATCAAGCATCAAGACGATGACACCTACACTGCTGTGAAGTGAGTTCTGAGATGATAATAAAAAGAGTGCGGTACCGATTCTTCGGCATCGCACTCTTTGTTTCAATCTCCTGATGGAGAATCAATACACCGTGAGCCAGATGCAGCCATCCTTTCGGTGTCTTGATGGGATGCGGTCCCTCACCGTTCTTCACCTCGGTGATGGTGTGGTACTTACGCTCATAGATAATCTTCTCTTCCTTGATCTCCGCATGGGTGATATCGTCGACGAGCGCCCAGCCGATACCACCACCAGAACCGGTATCGATAAAGCCGTCCTGAGGACGAGTGTAGAAAGCATACTTACCATCGACGAACTCAGGATGGAGCACGACGTTACGCTGCTGAGACTTTGTCTTCAGATCGGGCAGACGATACCAGGTCTTCAGGTCTTTTGTACGGGCGATACCTGCAGTAGCAGTGGCAGCAGAAAGGTTGCCAGGCTGCGAGTCATCATGACGCTCTGCACAGAACACACCATAGATCCAGCCGTCCTCATGCTGAGTGATACGCATATCATAGATGTTCGTGGCGGGAATCACATCGTCGGGCATCGTGATAGGCTCTTCCCAGAAACGGAAGTTGTCGATGCCGTTGGGCGACTCTGCCACAGCGAAGAAACTCTTACGGTCGGCTCCCTCAACACGGACCACCAACACGTATTTCCCTTGCCACTTCAGAGCACCAGCATTCAACGCAGCATTACACATGATACGTTGCATCAGATAGGGATTATCCTGCTCGTTGAAGTCGTACTTCCACTCCAGAGGCACGTGAGCAGCGGTTACAACAGGGTTCTTATATTTCTCGTAGATACCATTACCCCACTCTACGGGTTCGTTCTTTTTCGTCAGCAGCTCCTCATGATGAGCACGCAGGCCTGCCACTTTCTGTTCAAATTCAGTCATTGTTATATTTGTTATTTACGATTGATTATTCAGCGATTTCTTTCAGGAAGAGGGTCTTGTCGTTATTAAAGAATTCTACGAAGTAAGGAGCGTCGGGCTTAGAGGTGGAAGGACCGAACCACTCCTTTGGAGCGTTACGCCACGTCAGCAGATAACTAATGGGGAAATCCTGTACGGCAGGCAGCAGCGTAGAAGACCACCAGTCTGGCTGGGTCATATTCTTCATGCCAGTCTCCGTAAGGGCGGGAATCAAATTGTGTTCCTGAGCCACCTGGCAGAGCACATCCAGGTTCTGCTTGGTGCGCTCAATGAAAGCATCCTTCTCCTCAGGCACCCACTGATAGCCGTCAAGGCCGATCATGTCCACACGGTCATCACCAGGATAGCGTTCCAGTAGGCGCTCTGCCGTCAGATTATCCTGACAACCAGGCGAATACGACCAAACCAGATTATCAAAACCACGACCGTTAAGATAGTCCTGCAACAGGTTCCAAAGGCCCTTGTATTCATCTATGGTGCAGAGCTTCTCGCCCCACCAGAACCAAGAGCCACTATTCTCGTGCCAAGGACGGAAGATAACGGGTATCTTCTGCCCCTGATCATCAGTCAGCGTAGCCAGGAAATCGCTAACACGCTTGATCCACAACATGAATTTCTCATAAACGGCACCTTCTGCCAGAATCTGCTTCACGACAGTAGAATCCGAGACATCCCAGCCAGAGCCTTCAGGGAACTGCTGACCTGCGTTGCCGCCACCATCTATCGTTGTGACAGGATTGCGAGGATGCCAACTCAAAGTAACGATACCCCCACGACGATAGTGGTTCTGAATTTCCTCCGTCATACGGGTGAAAGGCACACTGTCGAGGTTCTTTGCGTCGCCCATTTCTATGCCGCCAAGGTCAAATCCCATAATGGCGGGATAGTCGCCACAGACGTTCTTTACATCGCTAGAATCCTTGTCATACTCCCAAGTAAGACCATACATCGGGTCGTCCTGATGTCCATACATGATACCTTTCTGACGAAGGGTATCCAGGCGCTCCATCAACTGCTGAGCCACAGTCTTCTCAGGTTCAGCCTGTTTCGGTGTCGTGCAAGCGACCACTGCTACCGTCGCGATTGCCATTGCAAAATACTTATTCATATCTTATTTGTCTTTTACTCTTTTACCTTTTTACTTTACCTCAAGTGCATTTGTTTCAACAACCAGTTTTCCCACTCATCCCACTGCTCCTGGAACCAGAAATGCCAAGTGGCCTGATAGGGCGAAATAGACTTGGGACCTTTCACTGTATTATAGGTGGCCCAGGCTGTCGTGGGAGGCACCACATCGTCGTTGTAGCCAAATGAGAACCATCCCGTCTGACGGTCTGTGATGAGCCTTGCGAAGTTCACGCCATCGTAATAGCGCGACACCTCGATCTGCTTCTCCTGACCTACACCTTTATTATAATAGAAATAATGTGGCCATCCACAGGCAATGCCTCTCAGCGAGTTGGTGTGGTCGCAGAGGGCTGCATGCACAGGGGCATAGAAGGTGATGCGCTTGTCGAGTCCTGCGGTAGCAAGGCTGAGGAATCCGCCTTGAGAAGAACCTGTCACGCCCAATTCCTTTCCGTTCCAAGGAGTGAACTCCTCGATATAGTCGAGGGCCCGGATACAACCCAGCACCACGCGATAGTAATAGCTATCCTCGCGTCTGTCCATACCCCAGTTCCAGTAGTTCATCAAGGCGCCGTTAAACACATCGTCGTATACTTTCTGTTCCATCGTCACCGGGATGCCGTGAATACCGATCTCCAGGGTAATGGCGCCTTGTGAGGCTGTCCAAATATCACCACCATAGGGTCTCACGCCTGCACCGGGCACACGCAGCAAGGCTGGATATTTTCCCTCTTTCACCGGCACGCAGAGGATACCATAGGTGCGCCAATTGTCCTTGATGTTATTAAACGCCACCTCATAGACATTCACATCCTTGGTGCAGCGCTCAGGCAACAGTCGTTTGGTGGGATTGAGACCTACCTTCCTGCTCTCGGCAATGGCATCCTGCCAAAAGCTCTCGAAGTCCTTTGGCATCACCGTCGACGGCTGCAGCTGCTCAGGTGAGAACGCAGCGCCACAGGCTCCCTTGTAGTCCTTGCCGTCCACATGGGCAGTGACGTCCACACGATAGAAACCGGGCTGTTTCATCGTACCTGTCACCTTCGTCGTCCCGTCTTTCAGTACGGTTGTCTTTTTCACGTCCTGATACATTTCAGGACCGGCGGCGAGATCGATACTGACATTGTCGACCAGCGTACCTGACTTCAACACACTGACGGTGAAAGTTGCCTTCTCGCCTGTCTTGTAAGTCCAGTCCTGATGGTCTGGCTGCACCAGCACCTGAATTTCAGAGCCGCGAATCTGCGCCGACAGCGTCGAGAACACCGTCACACAGAGGATCATTGATAGTAGTCTTTTCATTTTGCTTTTAGTTGATTACGAATTGCGCTGCAAAGGTACGACAATTTGCGCAAACACCCGTACTTTCTATTGTCAAATGATGATACTATTTTATCAATCTTGCCATCCGTTCCACCTGTGAACGGATCACCTGCAGTGTCGAAGAGTCGTTGGCAAAAACGGAATTCAGTCCCTGGGCCTCCTGAGCGGGGTCGCCTGTATAGTCGTCGCCCACCTGCCACTGCTCGTGTTTCGGCTGGGCCAGTCCGCCCCATCCCCAGAAGTTGCAGCCAGCAAAATAACCGCCATTCTCCGCATTGTCGCCTACCAGCGAGAAGACGTACTCGTAGAATCCGTCACGTCCCTTTGTGGGCGTACCAAGCGCGAACTGGAAGCCGTCTCTCGGATAGCCGAACTCCTCCATCACCAACGGCTTCTTGATTTTCGCACAGATATCGAGGTGACGATCGATGTAATCCTTCGTATTAGCCTGAGCCCTGGGCAGGTTCTCAATCAGTGAGTCAGCCTTCGCCCAACCCCAGTTGTAAGGCCACAGATGGATGTTTGCATAGCCGATGTTCTCGTCAGCGGTGATACGCTCCCAGCAGTCGAAGTCGTTCTCACAGCCCCAGGCGCCCTCGCTTCCGATGGATACTAGATGGTTTGGATCGAGTTCACGAATCAGCTTAGCGGCCTCAGCAATCCACTTCTCAAAGGCGGGCAGTGCTTCTTTGGAGAAAGCCCTGGGCTCGTTGCCGATCTGCCACGACATGATGGCCGGATCGTCCTTATAAGCCTTGCCCGTATATCGGTTCGTGCGTGAGAGAATATAGCGCACATAGTCGTAGAACAACTCGTGGGCCTTCTCGTTGGTAGCATACTGTGCCATCGCCTGCATGAAGGCGGGATAACCGGCATCGTCGGGTCTCGGCTGCTTGCCGGCGCCTGCTTGCTCCAAATAGAAACCGTAGCCGCCACTCCACTCCCAGGAGTTGTTCAAGTAGAGCACGGCCACCATGTCGCGCTTGCCCATCTCCTGAAGCAGATAGTCCAAGCCTGCCAGAATCGTATCGTTATACACCCCGGGAGCGATTTGCAAGGTTGGCTCCACCTTCGTCTTGACGCCACGTTCACCGTCAGAGCCAACAAGGATGCGCAAGTTATCAATACCCTGCGACTTCAACAGATCGAGTTCCTTGGCCAGACGCTCACGGTCACCGCCCTGCCCTTCCGAGGCCAGGATTGCGCCATACCAGAAGTTGGTACCCACATAATAGTAAGGCTTACCGTTCTTAACGAAATGACCATTCTCTACAGTCACAAAAGGCGAGGCGGGCACACTCTCCGTCCGTCCGCAAGCAGTGAACAACAATGTTGCGATGAACACCAAAACCATCAGATTCTTCATTGTTTTTAGTTGTATATTCATATCAGTTGCAAAGGTACAAAAAATAAATGAAACCACCAAATATTTTTTAAAGAAAGTTTAAAACAGTGCCATTGTGCCATTGTGCCATTTGGGATTTTGATATTGTGCTGACAGGAGGGAGAAATAGTCTCAAATTATTAAATTATATATTATATTGTAATATAATATATAATTTATATATACTATTAGATATAATGAGCTATCACGCTGCAATTCGAAAACACCTAACGGCACAATGGCACAATGGCACAATACCGGGGAGCGGCGGGCTGGCGGTATGTTTGTTCTAATGCCTCCGACACACCGCTACGATAGTCGGAACAAGTCGTTCCAATACCTTCTCTTATAGTGTCGGAGGCATCGGAACGGGTGGTCGGAGGCATCAGAACAACCCGTCGGAGGCATCGGAACAACCCGTGCAAGGCATCAGCACGAATACGCTACCCTATGTAATGAATTTTGGCAGAACATCGCCAAGAGCGACATCCTGCCAAAATGAAACTAATTTGTCTGATACAACTATTATTACTTATTTCATAGCATTCGCCAACTTCACGTGGTCTGCGACATTCACGTTTCCATCCTTATTCACGTCGCCTTCCTTGTAATTACCAGTAGTTTTAACACCGACATAACTTGGCAAATCAAACTCCTTTTCAACCACATCAGACGATTCATAGCCACTCTTAACAGCCATAACTTTTACCCTAAATTTAGAGGGAGCAGGAAAGTTTGAGGCGTTGCTAAACTCAGTTTCGACGTACTCGACTGTAGACTTATATTCCACGTCTGGTGTTTCACAAGCGAAAGATACTGTACCATTGGCATAGCTAATTGTAGGTTTCGCACACTTCTCCAATGTAGTGTTCTGCATTTTTTCAACATTACCAAAGTGTTGCCAAGGATAATTATCTCTACCATCGTTAAAAATATAAGTATCATAATAAGCCTCAGGAACATGAAGAGTCAAGTTTTCAAACTGACTTTCCTCAAAGATGCGTCCTTCATCCTGACGAGGGAATTTCTCTCCAAAGCAATAGAAATCCTTCAAATTATCACAATCGACAAAAGCCGATGCACCTATCCAACGAACAGTTTTACCGAGGGTAACAGAAGTCAGAGATGAACATTTTTGGAAGGCTTGGTCACCAATACTGTACACGTTGTCACCAACTATCACATTAGACAAATTGGGACAATTATAGAAAGCACAATAACCTATAGATGTCACGCCATTTTCAATTTTTACGGATGACAACGATTTACAGTGTGAAAATGCCCTTTCTTGGATATAAAGCCCATATCCATTATCATTTAATTTACCCTTTATGGTCACCGACAGGATATCGGTTCCACTGAAGGCTCTTGGGCCAATGTAAGCAACCAAACATTCTTGACCATCGTGTTCGACGACAGCAGGAATAACCAAATCGCCAGAATAAGTTCCACCATTCGGATCAGCGACTAATGTAGCACGTGTTGGATTGTACGTGGCAAACGTGTACCAAAAATCACCAATTTTTACAGGATCCTGTGCACTGGCTGTCAGCGACATCGCAGCCAAAAGGAACAAAAAAACACTCTTTTTCATACCAGAAATGTATTTAGTTTTAATAATTTTTACTTATTCATAATTATATTCGTCAACTTCAGACGGTCTGCATCATTCACATTACCATCCCTGTTCACGTCACCTTCCTTGTAATCGCCAGTTTTAGCATCAACAATACCTGCTAATGCAAACTCTTGTTCGGCCATTTCTGAAGGAAGATAGCCATCCTTGACAGCAACAACTCTTACCCTAAAATGCGAGGGAGCGGGGAACTCAGAAGCGTTGTTAAACGAATTCTCGACATACTCAACCGTAGAATTGAATGTCGCGCCTGATGTATCACACGTAAAAGAGACATTACCATTGGCATAACTAATTTTCGGTTTCTCGCACTGCCACATCTTGGTATTCTGCATTTTTTTAACACTACCAAAGTGCTGCCAAGGATAATTATCTCTACCATCATCAAAAATATAATTAGTATAATAAGCCTCAGGAACATGAAGCGTCATGTTTTCAAATTGACTGTCCTCAAAAATGAGGCCCCATCCCTGCTTTGGACAAAATTCTCCATAACAATAGAAATCTTTCAAATTCTTACAACCGAGAAAAGCCGAAGCGCCAATTCTTTTAGCACTCATAGCTTTACCGAGAAAAACAGTGGTCAGGGATGGGCAATTCTGGAAGGCTTGATTACCAACATAAGAAACATCATCACCAACAACCACACTAGTCAAATTAGCACATTTGTAAAATGCATAATAATCTATAGAAGTCACGCCTTCTTCTATCTTTACAGATGTCAACGAATTACAGTCTGAGAATGCATTTTCACCAATAGAAAGCCCATTACCATTCTCATTCAATTTACCCTTTATAGTCACTGACAATATTTTGGTTCCACTGAAAGCTCTTTTGCCAATGTATGCAACTCGACATTCTTGACCATTGTGTTCGACAACAGCAGGTATTACCAAATCCCCAGAATAATTACCGCCATTCGGATCTGCGACTATAGTAGCCTGAGTCTGATCCCACGAGGCGAATGTGTACCAAAAATCACCAATTTTTTCGGGCTTTTGTGCACTGGCTGTCAATGACATTGCAGCCAAAAAGAACAAAAAAAGACACTTTTTCATACTCAAAAATTGTTTATAAGTTAAATAATAATAGCGCAAAGTTAAGACAAAAAACGGAAATATGCACGTTTTTTTGCCAAAATAACACTAAAATTTAACAAATTTAACTCAAAAAGAGTCGAAGATAGGTTCAATATTCAGATGACCACAGTCGGGCATCGTCATGCTAAGAGTAGCTCCAAGACGCTCTTCTGTGGAGACCTTTGCTCCGTTAGTACGTTGAATGCGCCAGCCGACAACCACCTTCCCTTTTACTGGTTGTGCTGTCAGTCGGATGGGATGATTCTTGAAATAACGGCCGTTATAGCGGGCTTCGGATAGCTGGTGGTCATTGAAAGAGAGTTTAGCTATCAGATTCTCCGAAGAGGCCGTATTGATTGTCAGTGGTACCAGCGCATCCAACTTATAGAATTCGCACAACTGCCGCATAAAGTCGTATGTACGGCATTTCACCCACTGATCGACGTTTTTCATCTCGCGACGATAAACAGCAGGCCTTACCCCGATGAGTGGGCCATAATAAGAATATTCGGTACTAATCTCCTGAGACATGGTTTCAAGCAGTTTGCAAATGCCTTTATCATTCAAGAAATCGCCGGCATAAATGGCATATCGTTCAACGAACTCATTTCTGAATGTCTGGTCTTTCATCAACTGGCGGAACAACATCGTGTAACGGGAACCATTTGCATTCCAATGCCATTGTTGATCGAAATCCGGATCGTAAAACCACCGCAGAGTTTCATAAAAACAAGGTATCCTATAAAGCCCCATAGCATAGTCCACGTCTTTGACTATCCAGCGCCATCTGCCACCCTCTGTTCTTGGACGCCACATGACGATATTGTTACCTGGAAAATCGAGGTTACAATAAAACAGGTTCATAATCATCATATTAATGAACTCGCGACAATCCATCCACTGCTCGTATTCGGCCATCGTGTGGTTGTCTTCATGATAGAATGCCGTAAAACGGTTCAGGTTGTCCCAATCTCCCTCTTTATAGTTATCCCAGTTCTCAAACAGGTCTATGTCCTCCAGGCCGTTATAATTAGTGTAGACATAGTCTTCCTCGGCCCGTTCGCGAATATTGAGCATACCATAATAATTCCCGTTTATAAAGACAATCGCTGGTCGCCAAGCCTGCCAGTCGAGATCGACATGCATACCCATGCTGCGCTGGGCAAGAGCATCACGCATATAGAGATATTCGAAATCGTTGCCCGCATTGCGAAGCGAAAGCGACTTAAACTTATGCATTCCCGGTTTCTGATCAGGGAAGAATTCATAGTCGAATAATTTCTCGCCAAACCGTCTGTGTGCATAAACGAGCATCGTCTTCTTAGGAAATTCACGAGTAGCACCACCACCTACACGCGTCTCACAAAGTTGGTTGAGAATGCTTTTTGTCCTCTCACCTTCAAAGTATTCAAAATTGATAGGACGCCTCCAATTTTTGTACTCAAGACGATTATCTGTGTCGTTATTAGAGAAGATGCCTATGTTCTTATCATATAAATACGACGAACTGGTGGAAATAGAGACAACTGGCAGGGTAAGTTGTCTGGGGAAAAAGATATACGAGTGAGTTGTAGATACAGGTGACAGCCAGCCACCACAGACAAGTTTTGCCCTAACGACGGTCGTTTTATTAATGGTAAAGGGATCCGTGTACAACAAGTCATTTTCATCTGGCTCTTTACCAGACAACGTATAATAAATCCGCGTGCCTTCCGGACAACCTTTTGGGTGTGAGAGCGACAGCCGTATGGGTTTATGATCGGTTTTCACAAAGCCAGACATACTGAACACAGGTTTGCCCAGGATATGGTTATGCTTGCAAATTCCACCACAGTTAGGTCTTCCTGGAGAAGGCTTTAATTCATAGCCCCACGTCGTACTTCCGTCGGACACACGACCATAGGCGATATTGGGAGCAGGTTGTTTCTCCATAGAATCCACCACGCTTGCCGACTGATCCAACACATTATTCTTAAAAAGATACACCACACAACCCTTACCGGATGTCAAACGGAAATTGGTATGTAACTTTGCCCTTTCTATATCATCATCCGTAGCCTCCCCTTTCATCTTCTTTTTCTGCATTTCGGCTTGCAATTTCTCACCCGCCTTGTCACAATAAACAAGCAGATGGTCATGAGCAGGCAAGACCACATTAAACGGCAATTGCCACGCATTAACGGGATTGTTGTTGTCGTCTACTTGAATACCTATTTGGTATTCTGAAAGCGATATAGGTATCGAACTATTATTATACAATTCCACCCACGAATCTGGAAAATCATTCAACTCATCCATGATAACATCTACGTTTGATTGCATCAATTCATTAATGACCAATGCTTGTCCGTTAACGGGACAAGCAATAGTCAATAGCACCTGAATGGCAAACAAACGTATTAGTTTGGGTGTCATACCAATTATTGATGGTACTCCACAAGACCCTCGATGGGATTGCGGAGAATTGTGCCTAAAGAGTACTCTTCTGACTCGACAGCTTCCGCCAATTGATCGGTAAAATAGTGTGCGATGCTGCCCACAAATGACAGCGGCAGGTACTGATGTTCGTACGGAGCGATGTAAATTCGAATAAAATCGACGAAACTCTGACGTACAAGATCCTCAACAACGGGGTCTGAGAGATGGTCGTGGATAAACTCCGTCAGACTCGCCAGGAAACGATTCGCCAACGGCTGACGATAGACGCGGTTGATAATCTCAGGCAACGTCAGTTTCGTCTTTTTCTCAAATTCAGCCTTCAATTCTTCTGACAAAAGGCCACAATAAAGATCGTGCAAAAATCGCTTACCCATCACAGCCCCACTCCCTTCGTCACCCAGGATATAACCCAGAGCAGGCGTATGCTGGAGGATGTTCTTTCCGTCGTAAAGACAAGAGTTAGCACCCGTTCCTAAGATACTGGCAATGCCATAGTTATGTCCGCAGAGGGCACGGGCAGCGCCCAAGAGATCGGAATGTGCCTCAACCACCTCAGCGCAAGAAAACATCTCACGGAGCAACTGCGCCATCGGAGCTTCTTTCTCCGGACGGACACCGCTACCATAAAAATATACATGACTGATATTTTCGATAGAAAGATAAGGCAGGAGTTCCTGGTGCAGAATCTGACGGATCTCGTTGTCGGACTGATGAATCGGGTTGATACCCTGCGTATGAAAACGCGTAGCTGCTGACACACGGCGCGGCGACGGGTCGATACCTGTCACTGCCCAATCGGTCTTCGTGCTGCCACTGTCGGCGATGAGTGTGAGCATAATCGTTGTATTTTGTTTAAAACTAGTGCAAAAGTAGTCAAATCTGCCTAAATCTGCAAGATTTTTGGGAAAAATATGCGAGAAAAAGAGATTTTTTTGTACTTTTGCACGATAGAAACGAAGAACTACACATATTAAAATGATGAAGAAAGTATTGATAATAGGTGTGCTGCTGATGCTGATGGTGTCGGAAGCTGGGGCTGTGTTGAAGGAAAAAGACCTCCAACAGACGCTGGCCATCCTGAAAACTGAGCTTCAACGCTACAATACAGAGCTAAAAGAGCGGACTTTGGTGAGAAACCAACGCAACAAACGCATCATCCAGGAGCTGGTGAGTACGATGAAACGGGCTGACCAGAATGCGCTGATGCTCTACTCACAACAGCAGGAGAACGTGTTCGACCTGACCTATGCCTGCCACGAGGCGACACAATTATATCATGAGTTCCATTCGCGCCAGCTGCCCTTCAAGACCTTCCTCTCAAACAGCGAACGGGAGATTGCCCGTTACGACAGTCTGATCAGCAGTCTGCAATACATGCCCGAAAAGGTGTTGGGCCGTGAGGGCGTCATGAAGCGCGACTCATGCGTCATGCTGGCAGAAAGCATCCGAAGTCAACTGAAGGAGGGCTCCAGCCAACTGGAACGTTACATTTCTTATTATGACCGTACGGAGAACCGTCTGAGCGGACTGAACGACTACGCCCAGAAGCGCTATTCAGACATTCAGCAGAACATCTTCATCAACGGCAGTTCAAACTATTTCTCGTTGCTCTCGCGCTTCAGCCGTAACTGGCACTCGCTGTCCGATGCGATGGAGAAGAAATACAGCCTCTATGCCAATGAGAACTCCGATTGGAGTAGTCAGTGGATCTTAGGCACGTTCATTGCCATCGGCATATTCGTAATCGTGGCCATCCTGCTGAACCAGCTTTTCTTCCGTCTGCTGCTACCCAAACGGTTCGATTCACCCGACTATCGTAAAAAACGGCCAGCCATTATCATGGCGACAACCACCGTGACCTTTGCCCTGATACAGGGACTGTTTGTCAACAATACCGGCCAGAACTTCCTCGTGATGGCCTCGAGCCTGCTGGTGGAGTATGCGTGGCTGTTAGGCGTGATCCTCATCTCGCTGCTGCTACGCGTGGACGGAGACCAGATTCGCAGCGCTTTCCGCATCTACTCACCCCTGATTGTCATCGGCTTCATTGTCATCGTGTTCCGTATCGTACTGGTACCCAACGAGTTGGTGAACATGATCCTACCCCCTATCCTACTGGGCTGCGCCTTATGGCAATGGAGCGTCATTCGACGTCATAATAAGAACATCCCCCGCTCAGACATCTTCTATACATATATATCGCTGACGGTATTCACGGCCTCCGTCGTATGTGCATGGGCTGGCTACACCCTGTTGGCCGTGCAGCTGCTCATCTGGTGGATCATGCAACTCACCTGCATCCTGACCATCACCTGCGTCACACAGTACATCCGCAACTACGCCCAGCGACACGGACTAGCCGACAAACCAGCCTCGAAGACTTGGGGCTACCGATTGGTGGAACAGGTAGTGATGCCCGTTCTGAGCGTGCTGTCGCTGATGGTTAGTGTGTACTGGGCCGCCAAAGTGTTCAATCTGAGCGAACTCTGTTGGCGCATCTTCAACTACCAGTTCATTGATCTGGAGAATCTGAAGGTGTCGATCCTGAAGCTGTCGATTGTGATATGTCTGTGGTTCCTCTTCCGATGGATCACAAGCACCATCCTCTCGCTATTGAGAATGCACTATGTGCATCGTGACCCCACGACTGCCGCCTCTCGCGAAGTGATGGGACGGAACGTTATCCAGGTGTTCGTCTGGGGTGTCTGGCTCATGATCTCCCTCTCTATCCTCGATATCAGCGTTACCTGGCTCGTCGCCATCTCTGGCGGTCTCTCCACAGGTATCGGTTTCGCATCGAAGGACATCATCGAGAACATCTACTACGGTGCCTCGCTGATGGCAGGCCGCATCAAAGTGGGCGACTGGATCGAAGTAAACGGTTCGATGGGTAAGGTGCGCACCATCAGCTACACATCGACGGTGGTGGATTCGCTCTATGGTGAGGTCATCACCTTCCAGAACTCACAGCTGTTCAAAAGTAACTACAAGAACCTGACGCGAAATCACGGTTTTGTCTTGGCAGTCGTACCTTTCGGTGTAGCTTACGGCTCGAACCTGAAAGAAGTATCGAAACTCGTGGAGGAGGCTGTTAACAGCCTGCGTCACCCGTGGATGGACTTATCCAAGCCCGTGAAGAGCGTCGTTTCGGAGATGGGCGACTCAAGCGTGAATTTCAAGTTGTTCGTCTGGGCAGATGCACCCAAAAAATCGTATGTGATCAGTGATGTGCTGAAATGTGTCTACGACACGCTCAACACCAACGGTATCAGCATCCCCTTCCCACAGAGAGACGTACACATTGTAAAATAAATGCAAAAATATTTGGTGATTAAATAGAAAATGCGTATTTTTGCAGCACTATTATGAATCGAAAGATAACTATCATAGCAGGTCCTTGTGTCATTGAGTCGGCAGAATTGCTCGATACAGTGGCACGTAAGTTGGTGGAAATCAACATCAAACTGGGTACTGACATCATCTTCAAGGCTTCGTTCGACAAGGCTAACCGCACCAGCATCCACTCATTCCGTGGTCCGGGTCTGGAGCGCGGACTGCAGATGCTGAGCGACATCAAATCCACTTATGGTCTCAGACTGCTGACAGACATTCACGAGTCTTGGCAGGCTCAGCCCGTCGGTGAGGTATGCGATGTGATACAGATTCCCGCCTTCCTCTGTCGTCAGACAGACCTGATTGCCGCTGCCGCCAAGACAGGACGGACGGTGAATATCAAAAAGGCACAGTTCCTTTCCGGCCGCGACATGCAGTTCCCCGTGAACAAAGCGGTGGAGAGTGGTGCGAAGGAGGTGTGGCTGACAGAGCGAGGGAATATGATGGGATATAATAACCTTGTCGTTGACTTCCGCAACATCCCCGACATGCTCGAACTCGTGCCGACGGTCATTATGGACTGTACACACAGCGTTCAGCGTCCCGGAGGAGCTGGCGACAAGACAGGCGGCGACCGTCGTTTCGTGCCTCAGATGGCTTTAGCCGCCAAGGCTTTCGGTGCCACAGGCTATTTCTTCGAAGTGCATCCCGACCCCGATCGTGGTCTCTCGGATGCAGCGAACATGTTAGAACTCAGCAAACTCGAGGATCTCGTGACAAAGCTGATGACGGAGTAAGAAATCTTTAATAGATCGTAAATAAATTGACTGCAAGGGAATTAGCGTTACAGTGTTTCAAGGACGAGGCAGCAGCAGTGCTCGGACTGATAGACAAGCTCGACGACAGCTTCGAACAGGCTGTTGAGTTGATGTATGCCTGTAAGGGCAAAATCATCGTCACAGGCGTAGGAAAGAGCGGACACATCGGTGCAAAGATCGCCGCCACCCTCTCCTCGACAGGCACACCTTCGTTCTTCATCAACCCGCTGGACGTGTTCCACGGAGACCTGGGCGTGATGACACCAGACGATGTGGTGCTCGCCATCTCGAACTCTGGTCTGACGGACGAGTTGCTGCGATTCATCCCTATGGTGCTTCACATGAACATACCCATCATCGGCATGAGCGGCAACCCGAACTCGTTGTTGGCGAAATACTCCACCTGCCACCTGAACGTGGGTGTGGAGAAAGAGGCGTGTCCGCTGAACCTGGCTCCCACCAGTTCGACGATGGCACAGCTGGCTATGGGCGATGCCCTCGCCGTCGCACTCATCGAAAAGCGCAACTTCCAGCCCAGAGACTTCGCACAGTTCCACCCAGGCGGCGAGCTCGGCAAGCGTCTACTCACCACCGCTCAGGACGTGATGTTCAAGGAGGATCTGCCCGTCCTGCCGCCAGAGATGCATCTTGGCGAGGCTATCATCCTCGTGAGCAAAGGCAAACTCGGACTTGGTATCGCGATGGTCAACGACAAGATTGAAGGTCTTATCACTGACGGCGACATCCGTCGTGCGATGGAGAAATGGCAGGCAGAGTTCTTTGACCGCACTGTCAGCGACATCATGACGCGCACGCCAAAGACCGTCAAGGCCGAGACAAAGATCACGGAGATACAAAGGATTATGAACAAATATAAAGTACACTCGGTGCTGGTCGTAGACGACGACAACCACTTGTTGGGCGTCGTAGACCACTACTCGTGTATGATTTGAACAATGCATAATAAATTGAATTTTGAAGACTGACATGAAAATAAAGAAACTTCTGATCGCATTGTTGCTGACATTGCCGCTTGTGGCAGTGACGGCCGACTACCTATTCAAGACCCTTGACGCACGTGAAGGTCTCACCTCCAGTCAGGTGAACTGTATCCTCAAGGACTCCAGAGGATACGTTTGGTTTGGAACACCTGCGGGACTGTACCGTTTCGACGGATACACCTTCCGTAACTTCCAAAGCGACTCACAGGATGGCTCATCGCTGAATGACAGCTACATCAACTCCATCCAAGAGATGCTCGACGGCAATCTGCTTATCGAGACCTCGTCTGGTTACTGCATCTACCATCCGCAGACAGAGACCTTCGAACGCGACATGAAGCAGACCTTCGCCCGCATGGGTATCGAAACCATCCCAAGCATCGTCTATATCGACCGTCATAAGAACCTGTGGGGCGCTATACCGAATAAAGGTGTGGTATGCTATAACCAGCAACAGCAGCTGCTTTATGAGTTCGGTTATACGAACGACGCTCAGGGTATTCCGCAGGGTGTTGTCTGTTCAATCAGCGAATGTCGTGATGGTGCAGTTATCGTGTATGATGACGGAAAGCTTGTATGCTGCGACGTCATGCATCAGCAGCATACCGTCTGGGCGACAGAAGGGCTTACACAGCTGAAGAATCGTCGTACGAAGTCCCTGCGTGCCTTTGCAGACCAGCAGGACAACATCTGGCTCTACGGTCAGGGAACGCTGTACATGTATAATAAGAGTGCCGACTTGTGGGACACGAATATTGGTCCCTCGCTCGGATTGACCGGTTATGGTGTAGACAGGAACATCAACGGCATGACTGGCGACCGTTCGGGTAACATCTGGATCGGCAGCGACCAACTCGGGCTGCTGAGGATGGATGTCAACACACATGAGGTGGAGAGCATCAAGCCGCGTAATATCAACATGAACCCCGGTGAGATTGACAATATCAGTATCCAGAGTGTCTACGTGGACGATACCGACCTGCTTTGGGTTGGTACAGAGAAGTCGGGCGTGGCCTTCTGTGGACAGTATATCTACCGCTTTGGCGCCCGCCACGTAGGTGATGTCACAGCCATTACGCAGGATGCTACCGGTAAGATCTGGTATGGTACCAGCGACAAGGGTGTCATTGGCTACGAGGGAAATTTGGCCAGTCTGAAGGTTTCGAGTCTTGCTACCACACAAGACGGAAGCTTGTGGGTGGGATCGAAGCGCAACGGTCTGACACGCATCAAGAACGGTACCTCGAAGATCTATTCACTGGCGACAGACAGTTCTGCCACCCTTATCGATGACCATATCAATGCTCTCTGCACGGATAAGATCGGTAACCTCTGGATTGCCACCAACGGCGGTATGCAGGTGTACAACCCGAAGATGGACACGTTCTCCTCATACACACGAGAGAACGGTAAACTGACAACGAACAACATCACCAGCCTGTTCTATAACAAAAACGGCAAGACCAATGACCTCTATGTAGGTACCGCAGAGGGATTGCTCATTCTGAACCTCTCGACCACAGACAAGGTGATGCTGACAGGTAACAAGTCGAACACGAAGTCGTTTACCAACAACTTCATCACCCAGGTGATGCAAGACTCCCGTGGTCTTATCTGGATCGGTACTCGTGAAGGTCTTAACATTCTGAATCTCGAGAACGACTCACTGAACTACCTTACCGAGAAGCAGGGTTTAAGCAACAATAACGTCTGTGGCATCGCTGAAGACAAGAATCATAACATCTGGGTGACCACCAGTAGTGGTGTGAGCCGCATCGTTGTGCAGCGTAACCATGAAGAGGGAACCAACAACTACGGACTCTACAACTACACCACAGCCGACGGTCTGCAGAGCAACGAGTTCAACCCAGGTGCCATCATCACCCAGCAGAACGGTGACGTGCTGTTAGGCGGTCTCTATGGTGTGAACTGGGTGGTGGAGAAAGCTTCCGACGACAACGACGCTTTGCCGCGTGTTATGCTCACACAGCTGTTCATCGGCGAGGAGGAGATTTTGACTGGTCACGTGTATCAGGAACGTATCGTGTTGCCTCAGGCCCTTAACGAGACGAACAAGCTCGAACTGGGACACAATCAGAATACGTTCACCATCAAGTTCGCAGCAGGAAACTACAACCAGAGCGAGCGTCTGCAGTTCATGTACTGGATGGAAGGCAAAGACGAAGACTGGCGTAATGGTAACGCGTTGACGCATGGTGTTACTTTCCGCGACCTCTCCAGCGGAAAATATACGTTGCATGTGAAAGCCGTCAGCGCCGAGGGTGCCGTCAGTAACCAGGAACGTACACTCGAGATCAGTGTCGCCCGCCATTGGCTCCTTTCATGGTGGATGCTGTTGGCCTACGCCATCATCGTACTCGTCATCATCTACTTCTGGCGTATTGGCATCAAACAACTGAGGGCCATCAAGGCCCGTAAGAAGGCTGTCATCCGGGAACTCGCCCTGCAACGGGAGGAGATCAAGGCTGCCAGCGAAGATCTGCGTCAGCCTATGGCCCGTATGACCTCCATCATCGGTAACCTCTCTGAGAAGGAAAAGACGCTCGAGGAGCGCGAACAGCTCAACGCCCTCCACTCACAGATGTTGCAGATCATCACCCGTGTGAGTGATATGCAGACCAGTCTGGAGCATCCGGAGGAACGTGCAAAGAACGCCGTTCACGACCGTCTGGAACTCAACGGACGAGGCGAGATCGAGTTGCCAGACATCGCCACCGAGAGTCTCACCTCTGAGGCCACACGATCAAGGGCAGCCCTCGACGCACCGACGATGAAGTTCACGGTTGTGATGATCGACGATAACGACGACTTCCTGAAGTTCGCCACCTCACGCTTCAAATATGTCTACAACTTCTTCGCTTACAACAGTTCGGAGAAGGCTGCAGCCGACTTGGAGGAGATGCAGTGCGACATCGTTGTCTGTAAGCAGGATATGCCGGGATTGTCAGGCAGTGACCTCTGTAATCAGATGAAGATGAACCCAAGGACTCAGAAGATCAAGTTCGTACTGATGACGGAGGGTGTGCTGACGCCACAAGATATGCGTTCGCAGAACATCACGCTCTCTGCCGATGACTATCTCTCGAAGCCATTCAACCTGCAGGATGCTACGATGCGCTTCAACAAGATCCTCGGTCTCGGACCCATCGAGATGAACAGCAACCTCATTGAAGGTGCAGAGACCCGTATGCTCGAGGATCGTAACGCCAGTATGACGACTGCCACAGAGACTATCGACATGGGCGAGGTAGACAAGGGTGCAGACAACGACACCATCGCTGACGACGATCCGATGAAGCGCGTTGACACGAAGGTCATCAAGCGCAACGATACCCAGTTGGCTCCACAGAAGCCTATCGTGGAGGAAGAGCCCGAGGAGCAGGAGACGCTGTCAGACTACTCGATGCTCGATGCGATGGATCAGCAACTGCTGAAGAACATCGAACAGTACGTGATGCAGAACATGAGTCGCGGACAGATCAGCCTCGAGGAGATGGCCAGCGCGATGGGTATGGGACGTGTACCGTTCTTCCACAGGGTGAGAAGCATCACCAACAAGACGCCAGCAGAACTGGTGCGCGACATGCGACTGAAGCATGCCTGCATCCTGCTGAAGCGTACAAATATCAATATGAGTGAGCTGGCCACGAACATCGGCTTCCTGACCGCAGAAAACTTCATCAACATCTTCAGGGAGAAGTTCGGTATGACGCCACTCGAGTACAGACTGAAACACAGGAAGTAATGTGGAAAGTGATTCTCCTTCTTCTTTCCACTTTCCTCTTTCCTCTTGCACTCCAAGCAGAGACCAGTGATTCGCTCATCGTCAAGCAGATGAGCGAATATGGTATTCGCTTCACCAAAGGCAATGAGGTTAAACTGCTGATGTCTGGCAAGGAGAAGTTCGCGGATATGTTCGATGCCATCCGTCAGGCCAAGAGCAGCGTACACCTGGAATACTTCAACTTCAGAAACGACTCCATTGCCGGACTGCTGTTCGACATCCTCAGGGAGAAAAGGAAAGAGGGCGTTGAGGTGCGCGCCGTCTTCGATGGCTTTGGCAACGACTCAAACAACCAGCCTCTGAAGAAATCACACCTAAAGGCTCTTCACGAAGACAGCATCGAGATCTACGAATTCGACCCCATCCGCTTCCCCTGGGTGAACCACATCTGGCCACGTGACCATAGAAAGATTGTGGTCATCGATGGAGAAATCGGCTATACGGGCGGTATGAACGTGGCCGACTATTATCTTGTGGGAACGGAGCAGGTGGGCGAATGGCGCGATATGCATTGTCGCATCGAGGGGCCGGCGGTGAACGAGTTACAGGATATCTTCCTCCGTTTCTGGGAGAAGCTGACCAAGGAGAAGCTGACTGATGAGAAATACTTCCAGGCGAAAGAGGCCGGCAACAAGATGGTGGGCATAGCCACCAGAGAGCCTCACACGACGAATAAGATCATGCGACAGTTCTATATCAGCGCCCTCGACCAGGCAAAGGACTCCGTGAAGATCGTCAATCCTTACTTCTGCCCTACCTCATCTGTCATCAAAGCGCTGAAACGCTGTGCAGAGAGAGGCGTGAAGATGGATATCATCATGTCGTCGAAATACGATGTGCCGTTGGTGCCTGACGTCGTCTATTACAACCTCCGCAAGCTCATGAAGCGTGGAGCGAACATCTGGCGCTACCGTCCGGGCTTCCATCACTCGAAGATCATGATGGTCGACGGCAAGTATTGTACCGTCGGCAGTACGAACCTCGACGCCCGCAGCCTGCGCTTCGACTACGAGATCAACGCTCTGATTATCGATAAGGATGTGACGCGCCAGTTGGACGATAAGTTCATCGAGGACACGAAGAAATGCGATCTCCTGACAGAAGAGGAATACAAACGGAGCCGCAGCACCTGGAAACGGTTCCGCGGTTGGCTGGGACATCTTCTTACCCCTTGGCTATGAGGAATACGACCATTTCTATCGCAAAGGGCCTCGCTATCATCCTGATGGTCATCGCCCATGCAGAGGCTCCAGGATGGCTCTGCAGGTTCATCTTCGAGTTCCACATGCCTTTGTTTTTCATCACAGCGGGTTATTTCTTCTCGCTGAAATACCTGAACGATGAAGCCATCTTCGTTAAGAAACGCGTGAAGGGACTCTATTGGCCCTTTGTCAAGTGGGCTGTCTTCTTCCTCATCATCCACAACTGGATGTTCGACCTGGGCATCCTCAACGAGACCTTCGGCAATGAGGCAGGTGGAGTCACTCATCCATACAGCTGGCACCAGATACAACAGAACCTGTGGACCATCATTACCGCGATGGCAGGCTACGATGCCTTCCTCTGTGGCGCTTTCTGGTTCTTCCGCGGACTCTTCGTAGCGAGCATCCTATACCTTATTATATATAAGGTGGTGCTGAAGGTGCTGCCATCAAGGGCCGCAGCCTCAGCGCCCTACATCATCTGCCTGCTCATGTTGCTGCTCTGCGGCTGGAAGACTTACGAAGGTCTGCGCGTCATCAATCTCGTTCAGGGCGGCTATCGCGATATGATGGGATGTTTCTTCTTCGGCTGTGGGTTTATCTTCCGTCGGTTTGTCGATGCCTACCATAAGGCCACAAGCCGCGTGTATGTCTCGCTGCCGATGACGCTTGTTTGCGCTGTCGTTGTCTTCCTGTTCTCTAAATACCTGACGGCCAACATGAACTGGCGCTCTACTTATACACAATTCCTCTCGCTGCCCGTACCAGCCTTACTGGGATTCCTGATGACTTATAACATCAGCCGCTGGATTGACAGCACGAAAGGCTGGGTGAAGAAATTCTTGGTGTATACAGGCGACCACACGCTGAACATCTTCATCTTCCATATCATCTCGTATAAGGTAGTGAGCCTGATAAAGATATGGTACTACGGACTTGACCCGAGACAGATTGGCTGCCACATGGTGATACACGACTACTCCCAGCAAGACCTCTTCTGGATACTCTACACCATCGCTGGCGTAGGCATCCCCCTCTTGGGTACCTGGGTGAGTGAACAGGTCAAAGCACGTATCAGAGAATATAGAGCATCATCTGAATCTCAGGTTCAGTAATGCCTTTCTCACGAATCAGATCCAGTTCGTTTTCAATGATCGACTCCTTGGGTTCACCGCTTTCTAACAGATAACGGTGGAAACAGTCGGCAGCATCGTCGATATGTCCGCTGAACCAGAGACAGAAACCATAGTTCAGCAAATCGTCGGCAGAAGGCTTTTTGACTGACAACAACTGATTATAGAGTTTTTCCGCCTGCTCGTATTTACCGTTACTGGTCAGCGTCCAAGCCAGCACACGGTTCACGTTCGCATCGTCTTCCTCCTCATAATTCAAGCGGAACAACAATCGTTCAGCCTCATCATAGCGTTTCAGATTGGTCAGACAGACAGCCTTGTTCAGGAGATAAGACTTCTTATCAGGCTGTAGGACAAGGAGTTTGTCGTAGTTCTCCAATGCCTCCTGATAGGCTCCCTCATTGAACAGCGCCCTCGCGTAACCAGCCAGAGCCCGTTCGCTATCAGGCTGCAGAGCCAGCGCCTGGGCATAGTTTGTCTTCGGCTCTCGACCCAAATAGGCTGACATCATATAGTAGTGGAAATCACGACGGTGCTCACCATAATTATCCAGCATCGCAGCTGCCTCCGAACGTCTGCCCTTCTTAAGCAGGAAGGCAGTCACCTCGTTGAAATACACCTCAACATGCGTCTGTCGGAATGTGGATTTCGACAGGATGAGATAGTCTTTATTCTCTACATCAAAGATGTTCCTGAAGGCATCGCGCTCCTTGAAGAGACGGAAGAAACGGTACAAGTCCTGCAGAAAAATGCGACGCAAGAAGGCTGGTTTCACCATCTCCTCAGCGGCGAAATCATTGAGTGCAACTTCACCACGCTCCACAATCTCCATAATGTTTTGTGGAATCTTGTCCACCACCTGCTCGAAAGCCAAAGTAAACGAGTACTTGTCGCTGTTGCAGAAAGGTGAACTACGAAGGACAGAATGGAGGAATCGGCTATTCTTGACCCGCTCCGAGATAGCCGAGAGGTCAGGATGGTTATAGTCGAAGTAGAAGAACCAGTTGACCATCTCGTTGAAGAAGGGGAACCGTTTCATCTGCGCGAAACCGCCAAAATAGATATCAGAGCCCTGCTTCTGCATATTGATGATCTTCTGGTAACCGGCCTCGATACGTTCAAGGTTGGCCTCAGCCTCGTCTGGATGCAGAATCTCATTGAGTTCGTCCTCTGGCGCCTCTTCTATCCCATTGCGGGTGATGCGTAAGCCACCTGGCTGCTTCATCAAGTCAGGCATGATCTCATTTTGGAGAATAGCATGGTCGCGCTCAGCGTCTAAACAGAAGATCAGCTGTTTCTGCAACTCCACCAATTCCTGACAACAGGCCTCATCTTCGAGCAGCTTATCCACCAGCTCCTTCTCCTCAGCATAGATGCTCTTGCCGATCTCCGCATTCAGGGCGAAGGCCCAGCCAACGAGGGCTCGCTGACGCACAGGCTCGTCTGTGGATCTCTGATAGAGATGCACCAGCAGCCGGAACTTCGCGATATCGAAACAATGGATCGTCGCCAGCATGATTCCTGTGACAAAAAGCTGCTGATCGTTGGTATCGATCGTCGGAGAAAGCAACATCTCCTCCATCGCCGACGAAAAGCCGTCTGTCCAGGTATCGGATGTGAGGATATAATAGAACATCTCTGCCATCGATTGGAAATGACGGGTATAGAGCTCCTTGCGCTTAGGCTCAGCCGTATGAGGCGGTTCGAGTTCGAGCATCGCCACCTCTGAGACAAACGATTCCAACTCCTCACGGATATTCTGCGGCGACCAGTCGCGTGCCGACATGTGGCCCCGATAAAAGAGCGACGTCAGCAAGGGCGTGTGGCGAATGTTGTAGGCGTTGGCGATATTGGCGTAGAGCACATACATCCGCTTCAGCAGCGTGTCGTAGAGATGGGGCAGCTGGGGGTCTTTGTAGCCTCGACGCCAGTAATCGGCCATCAGCTGATAGTCAGACTTAATGGCAAAGAGACGGTCGGCATTGACCTGATGGGGATAGATGGCCAGGAAATTGTCCATCGCCACGATCGCCTCTCCGAGGTCGCGCCTCAGCAGGTGGGTCCGTATGAGATTGAGTGCTTCGTTATTTACCATCGTGCTATTTCTTCGTGAGCCATTGTTTTGCCTTCGCCACATCCTTTTCGCGAGGCGGCTGGATGTGTTGGTATTTCAACGTGTCGGGCAACTGATGCAGTTCTTGTTCCGACAACTTGTAGTATTTCCTGATGATATCGCTATAGTGTCTCACACCGTAGTGGTTCAGCGAGTCGCAGGCCATATTGTAGCCTTTTATCAGCACCTCGCGCTGACGCTGACGATTCGGATGGTTCATCTTCACGCTGTCTTCCACAATCGCACCCATCTGCATATCCAACTTCCGCGTGTCGAGCAGCACGTGGTGCTTCTGCATCAGCGCCAGAGCAGCCTGAGGCTCCGTCAGCAGCAGGGCGTCCATCTCGTTGTTCTTCAACATATCCAGCCTGACGTTCACGTCGTTTACCTGAATGCGGAACACGCGCTCGGTCTTCAGTTTGGCGCTATCTACGGCGAGGTCGCCCAAGAGGTCTGTCACCGAATAGCGCGTCATCGCCAGCATCCGGTCGTCGAGATGCGACAGGTTCGTGATGCGCTGGTTACGATTGCCTATCAGCAGCCAATAGGCGTTGGTCGCCGTCAGATATCTGGGCTTGAATGTTCCACTTCCTGCTTTCCTCTTTCCACTATCCTCTTTCCACTTCTCCACCCTCACGAGGTCGGTAACGGCCATCTCTACCCTACCTCGCTGGATGGCGGTGTCGCAGTCCATCTGAGCCGTGAAGCATTTCAGACGGATAGCCACGATGGTATCGAACATCGCGCGCTCCTCAGCCACATACAGCGGCAGACAGTCGAACGTGGGCAAGACGGCCACCTTCAGCGCAGCCGAATCGGCACGCAAGTCTCGTTGCTGCTGCTCCTGCCGCAGCCGCTTCGTCTCCTCATAGCTCTGGCCGCAGCCAGCCAGAAGCCCCAAGAGCGTTAATCCTATGATCAGTCGTTTCATAATCGGCTGCAAAGATACGCATTTTCCCTCAAACCGCCAACGCTTTATGGCTGAAATTGGTCACTATCACGCTCAATACTTATTCATATATTTATGATTGCATATCCAAATTTGTAAAATAATTTGAACACCACAATATTATCGCAAATGCTTTTCGTAAGTATCTGATATTCAAACGATTATAATCACTCAGATTTTAGGCTAAGGAAACCGGGAGTTTACAGGCAGTAAAGTCGGACTTTACCCTAACTAAACTCCCACTTTACTGGCACCTTTCTCGGAGTTTACCCTAACGCGTCTTCAATATGTAAAATATTTTGATTTTAATCCATTAATTTGGCCACCAGATTATTTGGTATTCTCAGAAAAACTTCGTATCTTTGCATCATCATTATGGCAAAAGACAAGATCGCATATGTATGCTCCAACTGCGGCCAGGAGTCGCCGAAGTGGATAGGCAAATGTCCCGCTTGCGGACAGTGGAACACGTTTAAGGAGATCCGTGTGGCTGGCGACAGCAAGCAGCAGGCTGCCACAACGGCTGCCGCTTCGGCTGGTCACGCCCTGCGGAAGAATAAGGTGTTGAAACTCAAGGATATATCGAGTCAGGATGATCCACGTATCGACATGCACGACGAAGAGTTGAATCGTGTCCTCGGAGGCGGACTCGTTCCAGGCAGCATCGTGCTGTTGGGTGGAGAACCAGGTATCGGCAAGAGTACGTTGTCGCTGCAGACAATGCTCCGACTGCCTGAAAAGAAGATCCTCTACGTCAGCGGTGAGGAAAGCGCCCACCAGTTGAAGATGCGCGCCAATCGTCTTGGTGGGGAGAATGACAACTTCCTCATCCTCTGCGAAAACTCCCTCGAGAACGTATTTGATCATATCAAGGACGTGCAGCCTGAGCTGGTGGTGATCGACTCCATCCAAACGATGATGACAGAAGACGTCGAGTCGTCCGCAGGCAGCATCGCCCAAGTCCGCGAGTGCGCCTCATCGCTGCTCCGCTTTGCCAAGACCAGCGGCGTACCCGTCATTCTCATTGGCCATATCACGAAGGAAGGCACGCTTGCAGGACCCAAGATTCTGGAGCATATCGTCGATACCGTCATCCAGTTCGAAGGCGACCAGCACTATATGTACCGCATCCTGCGCTCCATCAAGAACCGCTTTGGTAGCACCAGCGAACTGGGCATCTACGAGATGCTGCAGAATGGTCTGCGACAAGTGAGCAACCCCTCGGAGCTGCTACTCACACAGGATCACGACGGCCTTTCAGGCATCGCCATCTCGAGTGCCATCGAGGGCGTCAGACCTTTTCTCGTAGAAACGCAGGCCCTTGTGTCGACAGCCGCCTATGGAACACCCCAACGATCGGCCACAGGATTCGACCAGCGACGGCTGAACATGTTGCTGGCTGTGCTCGAGAAGCGCGTGGGATTCAAGCTGATGCAGAAGGATGTGTTCATCAATATCGCTGGTGGTCTGAGGGTGACGGATTTGGCAATGGACCTCTCTATCATCGCTGCCGTTCTGTCGAGTAATGTCGATACGCCCATCGAAAGCGGTTGGTGTATGGCTGGCGAAGTGGGATTGAGTGGCGAAGTGCGCCCCATCAACCGCATTGAACAAAGAATCGCCGAAGCCGAGAAGTTGGGCTTCAGCGATATGATCATTCCGAAATATAATCTTCAGGGATTCGACGCCAAGAAGTTCCATATCCGACTGCATCCCGTCCGCAAGGTGGAGGAAGCGCTGAGAGAATTGTTCGGATAGCTCAATCGTAGTCGGTGGTATCCTCGATACCAACCTCGAGGAGGGCTTCGTGGCGCTCGATACAAGTGCCGCACTTGCCGCAATGCTTCTCACCGCCCTTATAGCAGCTCCACGTCTCAGCGTAATCGATGCCGAGTTCGTGTCCTCGACGGGCGATGTCGGCCTTCGTCCAATGCGTGAATGGCGAGAGCAATCCCACATTCACATAGGTTCCAGCACGAGCGGCTTCATCGAAGGCATTCACGAATTGGGGCGTACAATCCGGATAGATCGTATGGTCGCCTGCATGATTCGCCATCATCACAAACTTCAGATCGTTAGATTCAGCGATGCCGACAGCTATCGACAGCATGATGCCGTTGCGGAAAGGCACCACCGTCGATTTCATATTCTCATCGGCATAATGTCCCTCTGGAATCGCTTCGGCTCCTGAGAGCAGCGAACTCTGGAAATACTGGCTCATGAAGTCCAGCGGGATGACGATATGACGAATGCCCAATCGCTCACAATGCAGACGGGCAAAGGGTATCTCACGGGCATTATGGTTCGAGCCATAATCGAACGAAACAGCCAGCGCGATACGCTCCTGCTGGTCGTAAAGCAGCGTCACGGAATCCATGCCACCGCTCAGGATGATTACTGTGTCTTTATTCATTTCGGCTGCAAAGGTACGAAAAAAATACGCTGTTTTGTCAACTCTGCCTAACATTATTTATATATGTACGCAAAAAAAATATAAATGTTCAATGTTCAATGTTCAATGTTCAATGAAAATTAGTAACTTTGCACTCACGTTTAAACGAAGATTTTTCACATTATTAATATAATATTAGCATTATGACAATCAACGAAATGAATTTTGCCGGTAAGAAGGCAATCGTACGTGTAGATTTCAACGTACCCCTGGACGAGAATGGTAAGATCACAGACGACACCCGTATCCGCGGTGCTCTCCCCACCCTGAAGAAGATCCTCGCTGACGGTGGTGCAGTCATCATCATGAGCCACATGGGTAAACCCAAAGGCAAGGTCGATATGAAGAAATCCCTGGGTCAGATCCGTGAGGCCGTTGAGAAGGCTCTCGGTGTTCCCGTAGCTTTCGCTCCCGACTGCGCAAAGGCTGCTGATGCTGCCAAGGCCCTGAAGATGGGTGAGGCTCTGTTGCTGGAGAACCTCCGCTTCTATCCTGAGGAAGAGGGTAAGCCCGTTGGTGTTGAGAAAGGTACTCCTGAGTACGACGAGGCCAAGAAGGCCCTGAAGGCCAGCCAGAAGGAGTTCGCTAAGACGCTCGCTTCTTACGCTGACTGCTACGTGATGGATGCCTTTGGTACCGCTCACCGCAAGCACGCCTCTACTGCTGTCATCGCCGACTACTTCGATGCTGACAACAAGATGCTGGGTCTGCTGATGGAGAAGGAGGTTCAGGCTGTCGACGCCGTGCTCTCTAACATCAAGCGTCCGTTCGTTGCCATCATGGGTGGTTCGAAGGTTTCTTCAAAGATCGGTATCATCGAGAACCTGCTCGGTAAGGTTGACAAGCTCATCCTCTGCGGTGGTATGACCTACACCTTTGCTAAGGCTCACGACGGTGAGATCGGTAACTCTATCGTTGAGCTCGACAAGCTCGATGTGGCCCTCGGTGTTGAGGAGCTGGCTAAGAAGAACGGTGTAGAGCTGGTGCTCGGTTCCGACTGCACAGCCACCAACGGCCTCGACTTCGGTACGATGACGGTGAAGGAAGGTGCAGAGATCATTACCTGTCCTGCCAACAAGGTTCCCGCTGGTTTCGAGGGTGTTGACGCAGGTCCCGACTCTCAGGAGGACTTCCGCAAGGCTATCAAGGGTGCCAAGACAATCCTCTGGAACGGTCCTGCCGGTGTGTTCGAGTGCGACGCTTTCACAGCTGGTAGCCGCGCTATCGGTGAGGCTATCGCCGAGGCTACTGCCGAGGGTGCATTCTCTCTGATTGGTGGTGGTGACTCTGTGGCTTGTGTCAACAAGTTCGGTCTGGCCGACAAGGTGTCTTACATCTCTACTGGCGGTGGTGCTCTGCTCGAGGCTATCGAGGGTAAGGTGCTCCCCGGTGTGGCTGCTATCAAAGGCGAATAATCATTGAGACATCTCACTTTGATATTCATATTCCTGCTGCTGGCAGTATTGCCGGCAGCAGGATTTCATAAAGTCTACGACCCGCAGGTGAAGTCGCTGCAGGCTGTAGTCAATCAGAACTGGCAGTCGCTGCCCGTGATGAAGCTCAACTCCGCCGACCGTCTGCATGTGGGTTTCGACGAGCTTTCCCACGACTACCACCGTTACATCTGCCACATCGAACGCTGCGAAGCAGACTGGACCACAGCCAAGGAGGTCTTCGAGAGCGACTGGCTCAACGGCTTCAACGACCTGATCATCGACGACTATGAACTCTCCATCAACACGACCGTTCCCTACACGCACTATCAATTGACGCTGCCCAACGACCAATGTCGTTTGAAGATGAGCGGCAACTATCGTCTTCATATTCTGGAAGACGGCACAGACGAGGATGTGCTGACGGTGGAATTCATGGTGACAGAACAATCCATGCAGCTCGCCATGAGTGCTACCACCAATACTGACATCGACCATAACGGCAGCCATCAGCAAGTGATGATGTCGGTAGGCTACATGAATCACTCCGTCACACAACCTGATCAACAGATTCGGACGGTGGTGATGCAGAACGGACGAGAGGACAACTGTCGTCGCAAAGTGCGTCCTACCTTTGTCAACCAGAACGGAGCCGAATGGAGTCACGCTATGGAACTGATCTTCGACGCCGGCAACGAGTACCATAAGTACGAAGTGCTGGATCCCAGTCACCCCACGATGGGCATCGACTACATCCGCTGGGACGGTGAATACTATCAAGTCTTCCCCTTCATCAACGAACCGCGCCCGAACTACCTCTACGACGAAGATGCCGACGGTGCCTTCTACATCCGCAACAGCGACAATCGCGAAAACGACATCATCAGCGACTATGTATGGGTGAACTACCGTCTGAAGTCTGATCCCGATATCGACGGACATATCGTCATCGACGGCATGTGGACGACAGAAGCAGACGATACTTACCGCCTCACTTATGACGAGGCCACAGGAATGTATACCACTTCCATTCTGCAGAAACAGGGTTACTATTCTTATCAATACCTTTGGGAAGACCAAAACGGGGCACGACGTTTCCTACCCTCTGAGGGTAACTTCTACCAGACCGAAAACCACTATCAGGCTTTCGTTTATTATAAGGAGATTGGTGGAAGGACCTGGCGTCTGACCGCTTTTGGCCAGATCACCCTCAAGTAACTATTTCCGATTCCGGAGATGACTGTTCTGACGGCGGTAGATCTCGGGCGTCATCTTATTCTTGCGATAGAAGGTCGCAATGAAATAGTTGGGCGATACGAAGCCACACTCCGACGCGATCTGGTCTAGGTCCTTCTCTGTCATCGTCAGCAATTGTTCTGCCTTCTTCAGCATCAGGGTCTTGGCCAAGGGGCGCGGACTCTTGAAGACATTGCCTAAGATGACCTGATAGAACGGCTGCAACTCCATCTTGGCCACAGCACTCAGTTCACGCATCGTCAGTTTCTTGGTGTCCTTCTTGAGAACCGTCGGCAGGATCTTCTCCATCGTTGCGATGAACTCCGGCGTTAGAGCATTCTGATTGCTTATCTCTGTGCCTGAGTACTCTTCCGGAACGGGCTCAAGCAACACCGTATCCTGCTGGCTACAGTGTTCGGCAAAGTTCTGGATTTGTCTGACGATGCCCTGCTCCTGAGAGTTACGTGTGGCCCTCATGCTGACATTACGCATATAATAATAGGTGTTCACGCCTAGCAGGATGAGTATCAAGAGTGCGAAGAGAACCAACACACCTGTGGTGCGCCACCAAGGCTCATTCACGTTGATCACCCATTCGAAAGGCTCCATTTCCCATACGTCTGGAATCATCGAGGTCTGCACTTCGATCGTATATGTTCCGGGCTTCAGGGCAACCATCGGCAGGTGAAGCATACCGCGAGAATCCACCAAGCCACCAGAGTTGTAGTTGGTCAGCACACGCCAGGTATTGTCCAACCCGTTGATGCGGACTCTATAATAAGTCTGCTGCGGGCGGAAATAATTCAAGGCCGAGAACGTCAGCGTCACTGAGTTCTGGTTGTAGTTCAGATTGATCTCCGATGTTCTTGGAATCGCTTTCTCAAGGATGACATTTCCGTCGAGTTCCTCACCTTGGTGCAGATTATTACCATTCACCATCACACGGACGAGCTTCGGAGAGATATCGTAATTCACACCCTTGGCAACTGTCATCATCTTGTCTGGATTGAACTCGATCACGTGGTCAAGCATCTGCATGGCGATAGTGCCGTCAGGCAGACGAAGAGCTTTGCCGTTGACAAACGACTCCGTGGGAACGTTGTCCCATTGACTGTAGCTATTCACGTAGCGCAGTTCATCGTTCTCTAAAAGCAGGCAGCTGATGCCGTAGCTCGTGCCCACCCAGATGTTGTGCATGTTGTCCTCTATGATCGTATGAATCACATTATTCAGCAGGCCGTTGGTCTTGGTGTAGATAACCGGCAACTGATCCGATTCGCTGCGATAGAGTTGAAGACCCGAAGCGGTACCTACCCATACCCAGCCACGAGAGTCACGGAAGACGCAGTTAGCCTGTCTGTTACGATAACTCGTCTGAGGCTCGGGCAGCTTATCCATCATCGCAGCGAGTTCCAGCGCCCGGTGATTCTCCCAGCCATAAACTTTGAAGGGTGTAGCCTGCGGTCTGGAATAGAGCAGTCCGCGCTTCTCAGTACCTACCCACATGCCGCCCTGACGGTCAAACACCATTGTGTTAATGTCCGTCAGCAATTTCGAGCCGTTGGCCATCGTCAACTCCTGAATATGATTTAGCTGTTCCGTATGCAGGTCGTAGGTCCAGTAGCCATAGGCCGATGGCACATAGAGTATACTATCCTTCTCAACGATATTGCTCAGGTAATAGGGCGTTTGCATGATGGTCTTCCACGTTTGTTCACCGATATCAAAGCGTAGCAGGATGCCTGCATTGAAGCCGTTACGTACTTGATAGACGGTATTACCGATGGCCTTCTGTACCGACGAACTGCTGTAGCGCTGTACGCTGGCCTCGTCGTACGGCTGACCTGCATAGATCTTCTTACCTGACTCAAGGTCGGTGATCTCCAATAATCCGTTGTCGTAGAACAGCAACAGATAGCGCTCCTCACAAAATTCCATATCCTGCAAGTTCCTTCCGCTACGTACGGGATAAGTCTGTTTCGTAACCACGTTGTAAAGACCTTTCGCCGTCAGCAGCCAAACCACATTCGTCTGATCTACGAAGAGGTCGTTCACCACATCGTCGCAACCAAACTCCGCGAACACATCCTCCACAGAGTCAACGAATCGTTCGGTAGTCAGGTTCACGCATGTCACACTATGCTGGTTCTTCAGCCACAGATGATGGAAGCGGTCGAAATACAGGTGGTAGTTCCCACGGTAGTTAGAGAGCGGGTAAGCGTTTTCCCTACTTGGATCGATATAGGTAAAGTTGTTGCCATCGAAGAAATTGATCTGCCCCATCGTCGTAATGACAAGGCGTCCGGTCTTCGTACAGTAGATGGTCTGCGCACTATTGTCGGCCAGACCGTTGGTGGAGTTATATACGTAGAAACGTTCGTCGTTTGCCTGGACATGCAAACCAAACGCCAAGCAGACCAACATCATTGTCAACCGTATCTGCAGAGACCTTAAATTCATACGTTAAGCGATTTTAGCAACTCATATATCATTCTGACTGCAAAGATACATGATTTCTTTCAAAGCACCAAATTTTTAGCCATATAAAAATTCCCAGCCTTTTCAGACTGGGAATTTCCTTGCTTTTGGTGATTCCGGCGGGATTCAAACCCACAACCTTCTGATCCGTAGTCAGATGCTCTATTCAGTTGAGCTACGGAACCGTTTTTCCGTTTGCGGGTGCAAAGGTACGAAGTATTTTTGATTCCACCAAATTTTTTCCGCTTTTTTTTGAAAAATCTTCCTCAAAGGGGTCTTTTATCAGATAATCACACGCGTTTTATGGTAGTTTTCGCGAAAATCTGACGGACTACAGCCCTTGCGCTTCTTGAAGATGCGGTTGAAGTTGCTGAGGTTGTTGAAGCCGCAGCTATAGCCGATCTCGGCAATGGTGCGCGAACTGTCGACCAACTGACGACAGGCGTGCCCCAGACGCAGGTCGATGATATATTCGCTGAGGTTACGACCTGTATGTAACTTGAAGAAACGACTAAACGACGATGTACTCATGCCCGCAATATCAGCCAACTGGCTAAGACGGATCTCATCGCGGTAATGGGCATCTATGAACGTCTTCACCTTATGCACACGACGGCTGTCGCTGGGCATCTCAATCTTGGCGAAACTTGTGGAGGACAACGCACGGGCTCCCTCGCACTTCGACAGTTCGTAGAGGATGGTCAGAAACTGGGTGAAGGCATAGAAACCGTCCTTTATACTGCTCAGGGTGTCGAGTTCGCGATAGACCTTCATGATGGCATCAAGGGGGAAACAGAGTCCTTTCTGGGCCTCGATCATCATCTTCTTCATCGAATTGAAGGGATTGCGGTCGAAGATGGTGCCCTCGCCGAAGTTAATGTCGAACTGGACGGTAATCTCACGGATATCTTCACTGGTACAGGTGTTCTGCTCCCAGACATGTTCGAGGTCAGGACCCGTAATGAGTACGAGGTCGAAGTCGCCGATCACTTCACTGGAGTCACCAACGATGCGGCGCACACCGGCGGCATGCTCGACGAAGTTAAGTTCGTAGACCTGGTGGTTATGGATGGGATAGGTGAACTCCTTCTTCCGCCGGTCGGCGATATAAAGGACGTCCTTACCCATCAAGGGCGAAATCTCGTGAATGATTGAACGATCCATACCCTAAACCGTAAACTGTAAGCCGTAAACTATATCTTCAACTCCTTCAGAATCTCAGACATACGCTGACGGTTCTTGATCTGCATCGGCACCAGAGGCAAGCGAAGCACATTCTGTATGAAGCCCATCTCTGAGAGCATCGCTTTCACGCCTGCAGGATTACCGTCGACGAAGAGGAGCGAGAAGAGGTCCGTAAAACGATGATGGATCTTTCGCGCAGGATCGTATTCGCCACGCATCTGCAGACGGATCATTTTAGAGAACTCTCTCGGCATGGCGTTACCGATCACGCTGATCACGCCAACGGCTCCACAACTGACCATTGGAAACGTGAGTGAGTCGTCACCAGAGATCACATCGAAATCGTTGGGTTTATTCTTGATGATCTCATCGACCTGTTCGAGATTACCGCTGGCTTCCTTAATAGCAACGATGTTCTGACAGTCGCGGGCCAGACGAACGGTCGTCTCGGCCTTAAGGTTGACACCTGTACGTCCTGGAACGTTATAAAGTACCACCGGCAGACTGGTGGCTGCGGCGATGGCTTTGAAATGTTGGTATAGACCTTCCTGAGAAGGTTTGTTATAATACGGACAGACGCTCAGAATGCCGTTAACACCTTTAAAATCTCCGGTCTTCAATTCACGGACAACCTCAGCGGTATTATAACCACCACAGCCCATCAGAATAGGTACACGTCCGCGCACCTTCTCCACGACCAGATCCTTAATCTTCTGTTTCTCTTCACGACTCAGCGTCGGTGTTTCGCCCGTGGTGGCAAGGATGCAAAGGAAGTCTGCGCCGTTATCCAACTGGTAGTCGAGAAGCCGCATCAGGGCTTCATAATCCACAGCACCATCGTTTTTGAAAGGAGTAATCAGAGCGATGCCCAGCCCCTTGAAAATATTGTGTACCATAACAATCTTTTATTAATCGGGTGCAAAGGTACAAATAAAAAAACAAAAATTGCAGCGATTGCTGCAATTTTTTATTTATTCGGCCTTGAAGAGGTCCTTGATGCCACCGATGGAACCTAAAAGGTTGGTGGCCTCATAGGGCAGATAGACGGTCTTGGTCTTATCTCCCTCGGCGAGTTCCTGCATCATCTGGATATACTTCTGAGCCAACAGATAGTTGGCCGGATTGGTCGACTTTCCGACGGCCTCGGTGATCAGTTCGATGGCCTTGGCTTCTGCCTCTGCCTTACGAATACGGGCCTGAGCCTCACCTTCAGCCTCAAGGATCGCCTGCTGCTTGGCAGCCTCAGCCTTATTGACAATGGCAGTTTTCTCACCCCCAGAGGCGAGAATCTCGGCGGCCTTCTGTCCCTCAG
>JAEEGJ010003594.1_pt1 | contig 58006 bp, 61 predicted proteins | sample 8958761 | NCBI WGS metagenome assembly JAEEGJ01 (sample SAMN16246546, study PRJNA631951) | gut metagenome | biome: gut microbiome; feature: rumen; material: RS-attached | host: Bos | place: Iran: Karaj | collected 2018-10 | reverse complement strand
TACGACACGCTCTTTGTTTTTGACAGGGAGGATGAGTACAGAATGCCGGTGCCGGGTTGGGCAATCAAAGTGATATTGGAGGATGAAGAATGAACATAAGAGAAGCAAAGGATTATATAAAGGATACGGTCCAGTTATACCTGACAAAGGACGAGTTCGGAGATTACAGGATTCCTGTGGTTAGGCAGCGCCCCATTTTCTTACTGGGAGCTCCCGGAATCGGAAAGACAGCGGTTATGAGCCAGATTGCATCGGAGCTTGATATTGCTTTGGTGAGCTATTCCATGACCCACCACACAAGACAGTCGGCCCTAGGCCTTCCCTTCATCGAGAAGAAAGAATACGCAGGTAAAAACTACAGTGTCTCCGAATACACCATGAGTGAAATCATCGCCTCAGTTTATGACACCATGGAGGAAAGCGGAGTAAAGGAAGGTATTTTATTCCTTGATGAGATTAACTGCGTTTCGGAAACCCTCTACCCTTCCATGCTTCAGTTCTTGCAGTATAAGGTTTTCGGTAAGCACACCGTTCCCGAAGGCTGGGTTATTGTAACGGCCGGAAACCCTCCGGAATTTAATAAGGCCGTAAGGGAGTTTGATGTTGTTACTCTGGACAGACTAAAGGTTATAGAGGTTGAGGCAGATTATCCAGCCTGGAAAAAGTACGCCTTTGATGCAGGTCTTCACGGCTCCATTCTCAATTTCCTGGAGTCAAACAGGGATTATTTCTATGGAGTAGAAACCACTGCTTTTGGAAAAAATTATGTTACGGCCAGAGGCTGGGAAGACCTCTCAGATATTATCAAGCTCTATGAAGAGTCCGGAAAGAAGGTTACGGAAAGTCTTGTAGGTCAGTACATCAAGAACGAGACTGTTGTAAAAGAGTACACTGCCTACTATGACCTCTACAACAAGTATAAGAGACAGTATGATGTTGAGGGTGTTTTTGAAGGCAAGGTTGATGAGAAGATGGTGAAAGCCGTTTCTAAGGCAGCAGTCGATGAGAAACTTGCCCTTACAGGACTCCTTTCGGATGTGGTTAAATCAGAGATTAAAGATATTATGAGAAGGCAGCAGGTTTTGAAAGATGTGAGACCCTCCCTTTCAAGAATGACCTCCGGAGAAGAAAAGGATATTGCCGGATATATAAAGACCCTTGTAAAGGCGAGAGAAAAGATAATTGCAGACAAGCAAAGAGCAGGCTCCTTAACGGCAGCAGAAAAGACAGAGGGAAAGAGAATCATTGCGCTCTATAAAGACCTGTCAAAGCAGGCCGGCACACCAGATGAGGTAAAGACGTTTTTTAACGGCGAGATTGGAGCCCTGAAAGAAAGGGTGACCACAGAGCAAAAGAGGCTTGATAATCTCTTTGCCGCCATGAGCAAGATCTTTGGTGATGAATCCAATGAGATGTTAGTGCTTGTAACGGAGCTCACCCTTGGTAAGGATACCGCGGACTTCTTTGCAAGCTTCGGCTCCGATTCCTACGAGAAGTACAACGCCCTTCTCATGGTAGGCGACCGTAAAGAAACCCTCCGCAAGGAAATCCTCAACATACTTTAGGTGCAAAATGGGGACAGGCCCCAAATTGCACATACATCCCCCCCGGGGGTTTGTGGAAGATGCTATGCCTCCTATATAATGAACTCGATATCATTATATGGGAGGTATTTCTATATGCATATGGCAGATGCCTTACTGGCCCCCGCTGTTGCAGCTACCATGTATGTAGCCTCAGGAACAGGTGCCGGATTTTCAATCAACAAACTGAGAAAGGATGACGAACCTCAGAAGTTGCCTGTTATGGCAGTTACCTCTGCTCTTGTTTTTGCAGGGCAGATGATTAACTATACAATTCCCGGAACAGGTTCTTCAGGACACATGTGCGGAGGCATGTTATTATCTGCACTCCTTGGACCTCAGGCGGGATTCTTATCAATGATAGTAATTCTTGCAATCCAGTGCTTATTCTTTGCTGACGGAGGACTGATGGCTCTTGGAGCCAATGTGTGGAACATGGCATTTTACGGGTGCTTTATAGGGTATTACCTGATATGGCGTCCTTTTATGAGAAGTAAAATATTCGGAGACAACAGAAACGGTCAGAGATGGAGAATTATTCTTGCTTCCATCATCGGTTGTATCGTAACTCTTCAGATGGGAGCCTTCTCCGTTGTGCTTGAAACAAGAATTTCAGGAATCACAGAGCTTCCCTTCGGTGCATTTGTTGCTTTAATGCAGCCTATCCACCTTGCAATCGGTCTTGTGGAAGGCCTCATTACTTCTGCGGTACTGATTTTCGTATACGAGACAAGATCTGAACTTTTGCAGGATGTAAATGTTTCTGAGAGTGATAAGAAGGGCTCTTTAAAGAGCGTTATTGTAACCCTTGGTGTTGCTGCCCTTGTAATCGGCGGAGGCTTAAGCCTTTTTGCAAGCTCCAATCCTGACGGACTTGAGTGGGCACTCTTCGGAAACGCAGAGGAAGGATATGCCGAGAACATGGGACTTGATGAAGATAACTTCGGTATAGAAAGCAGCGTGGCTGAGAAGGCCGGAGCTATTCAGGAAACTACTTCTTTCCTTCCCGACTATGCATTCCCTGACAGTGAAGCAGCTGTTGGAACCACTGTTTCAGGTATTGTAGGCTCGGCAATAGTTGCGGGCGTTGCCGTTCTTATTTGCTTCGCAGGCGGATTCTTCAGAAAGAAAAAGAAAGCTGAAGCATAAATTTAGTTTAAATTGAGTAGAGATAAGTTATAATTAAGGGGCGTCGTTTGATGCCCCTTATTGATTCTTAAAGGTATTCACATATGAACAAAATGCAAAAAGCCTTAAGAGAGCTCTCTGAAATGGATGAGCTCTCGGCACGAACTTCGCCAATTCACTCATTGCACCCTGCGGCGAAATTCCTTACGACAATTGCATATATCATGGTTGTTCTTTCCTTTGACAAGTACGACTTAAACGGGCTTTTCCCGATGATTCTCTGGCCCATCGTTTTATTCCAGGTCAGCGGAACAAATGTGAGGAGCTGTTTTTACAAGCTAAGAATTGTTCTTCCCCTGGTTATGGCAGTTGGCCTGTTTAACCCGTTTTTCGACAAAGAGATTATGGTCCGAATCGGGGGTGTAGGTATATCCGGAGGAGTAATCTCCATGATTACCTTGATGCTTAAAGGGGTCTTTTGTCTGATGGCCTCCTTTCTTTTAATGGCTACCACGAAAATTGACAATCTTTGTGCTGCCTTAAGAAAGCTCCACATTCCGTCAATGATAGTGTCCCTCCTTTTGCTCACTTACAGATATGTGGGTGTAATGACTGAGGAACTTGCGGTAATGACGGACGCTTATCACTTAAGGGCACCGAATCAGAAGGGAATACATGTATCTGCCTGGGGATCGTTTTTGGGGCAGCTTCTTTTAAGAAGTATGGACAAAGCTCAGGAAATCTACTCGGCCATGCTCCTTCGAGGTTATCACGAGCATTTCCATTATTCGGAAAACAGGCGGTTTAATGCCCATGATGCCATATTCTTGGCTATTGCGGTTACAATCTTTGTAATCCTTCGATTATATAATCTGACCGAGGTCCTTGGCGGTCTGGTTGTGAGGTAAATAAATGATTGAGTTTCAGAATGTAAGCTTTGCATTTGAAAATAATAAAGAGGTTCTGAAGGACCTGTCTTTTAAAATAGAAAAAGGTGAATCTGTGGGACTTATCGGAGCCAACGGAGCCGGAAAGTCCACCCTCATGAAGCTGATGGTCGGCCTTCTTACAGGTGAGGGAAAGATTACCATAGACGGAATCGAAGTAAGCCGAAAGAAGTTATACGAGATACGTGGCAAAATCGGATTCGTTCTCCAAAACTCCGACGACCAGATGTTTATGCCCACTGTCCTGGAGGATATGATGTTTGCTCCTCTAAACTACGGACTTTCAAGGGGGGAGGCGGAGAAAAAAGTCGATGAAGTTCTTGCGCGCCTGAACATTTCGGAGTATAAAGACAAGTATAATCACAAGATTTCCGGAGGTGAAAAGAGAATGGCAGCCATCGCCACCATTCTTGCCATGGACCCTGAGATTATACTTATGGATGAACCAACATCTGCCCTGGATCCTTATAACAGACGCATTGTCATCAACACCATCAAAGAACTTAACCAGACAAAGCTTATTGCGTCCCACGATCTGGATATGATTCTTGATACCTGTGACAGGGTAATCCTTTTATCAAAGGGTGAAATTATTGCAGACGGTCCCGTCCGTGAAATTTTGAGTAACAAAGAACTTCTGGAAGCCAACCGTATGGAGCTTCCCTTGAGTTTAACATGATGTCAGGTGGAAAATATGAACACAAAACTTACAGTTATAGTCGACAACAAATCCCATGAGGAGCTGGGCGGAGAATGGGGACTTTCCATTCTCGCAGAATATAATGATAAGAAAATTCTTCTGGATGTTGGCTCGTCAGATCTGTTTGCCGAAAATATGAAAAAGCTTGGCTTTGATATTGCGGATGTGGATTATGGGGTGCTCAGTCACGCCCACTATGACCATTCCAACGGCTTAAAGAAATTCTTTGAGGACAACAGTAAGGCAAAGTTCTACTTCAGGGAAACAGCTGACGAGAGATGCTATCACAAGAAGTTTATCTTTAATTTCTATATAGGAATTCCGAAGCACATTATAAGGGACTATCCTGACAGGATAGAGATGGTATCCGGTGATTATAAGCTGTGTGACGGAGTTTATCTGATTCCTCACAAGACACCGGGCCTTGAGAAGATTGGTAAACGTGAATCCATGTACCGCAAGACCAAAAAGGGTATGATTCCCGATGACTTTTCCCATGAGCAAAGTCTTGTGCTTGATACCGACAAGGGTCTTGTAATCCTTAACAGCTGCTCCCATGGCGGTACCATCAATATAATAAACGAGGTTCAGTCAACCTTCCCTGACAAGCATGTGCATGCTTTGATAGGCGGGTTCCACCTTTTCAATAAGCCCGAGGATGAAATCAGAGCCACCGCCAAAGCCATAAAGGAAACGGGCATTGATTTTGTCTGCACAGGTCATTGCACCAAAGACCGCGCCTATGGCATTATGAAAGAAGAACTTGGGGACAAACTTGAGCAGCTGAGAGCAGGCCTTGTTATGGAATTCTAGGAAATGAGAAAACGAAAATGGATTTGGATTACGAAATAGTACTTGCCACGGAAGATGACCGTGAGGAGGTACTTGCACTATATAAGTCACAACTTGGCAGACCCTTCTGCCCCTGGGACGACGAATATCCCAGTAACGACACTATAGATTTTGACCTGGAGAGAGACTCATTATTTATCTTAAGATCTGAAGGCAAAATCGTCGGCTGCTTCTCTGTGGAGGACGACGAAGATGTGGACGCACTTGAGTGCTGGGACAGAAGTATCTTCCCCGGAGGAGAATTGGCGAGACTTGCGGTTTTGCCTGAAATGCAGAATAAGGGAATTGCCAAGATTCTGGTGGAATACGGTCTGGCTGAACTAAAGAGAAGGGGTTTTAAGAGTATCCACTTTCTGGTGGACAAGCATAATGTCAAAGCACTTAAGGCCTACTCCCACTTTGGATTTAAGACTGTGGGGGAGACTTTCATGTATGAACACGAGTATCTATGTTGTGAAAAGGAACTGTAGAATATGAAGCATTATATAATTGCCAAGTTTAAAGATAGGGATAATACCGAGAGACTGTTTCCGGAAATCAAGGAGCTTTTCGATAAGGCTCTTACGATTGAGGGTGTAGAGAATATCGAGATTCATAAATCCAACAGCCAGAGAGATAACAGGTACAGCCTCATGATTGAGATGACACTTTCTCCTGAAGGGCTTGAAAGATTTGATGCCTCCGAGGTTCACAGAGACTGGAAAAGCAGGTTCGGAGAGTTGCTTGAAAGCAAGGCGATATTCGATTGCGAATAGGATAATGAAATGCCCCTGTCAATGACAGGGGCAAGTTTTTTAATATTTCCACTGATAAGTCTTCAAATTAACTCTGTTATCCACAACCTCTATAACATCAAATCATCTAAAGCCGATGATTCATCAGTACTTCCGGCTGCCTCATTAATAAGAAAGGCCTTGGCCTGAACCTGAGTGGCGCTTAAGTCAGCCACCATTCCTTTGATATCATCTTTGGAGGGCTTGACTATTGAAAGGTAGAGTTTATAGTAATCTACCTCTCCTTCGCAGTCTTCTTTTAAAGTAACCCAGGCAAAGTCCTTGGGATTTCCGAAAGCCCTTGCCTTGATATAGCTTTCAAACAAAGTTCTCTTATCATCCTTAAGAAAACTGTCATGCATAAGTCTTAAGAAGCAAAGGAAGCACTTATTCTTTGCAGCTCTTTTGACAAAATCGTCTGTTTCTCCGGGCATCTCCCCGTCCACAGATCCGATTCCGTCAGTGGATATATCTTCTTCACCGCAAACCAGAGTATTGATGCTTCCTTCGGCATCATCGGTATTGAGAAGAGCCATAAGTGCGATATCCCACTTTTCATACCAGCCCTGCTGTCCCAGATCTTCACTTCTTAACAAATGCTCATTTGGTAGTCTGTTTACATTTGCAGCCAGGAGAACAGATAAATCTTTGTGGGCGTCCTTAAAGGATATTTCTTTTAAATGTTCGCAGCCCTCAAAGACTCCACGGCCGAAGATGTTGGATTTAATTGCTCCCTCAAACTTTACCGTTTTCAGATTGTTACACTTTGAAAAGCACCAGTCGGATAAGCTTTCAATACTTTCCGGCAGAAATACTTTTTTAATAGACTTGCATCCAAGGAAAGCTTTCTTCCCGACTGTCTCAATGTCTGTTTTGTCAGAGATATCAAGAACAGAGCCCATGTCTTCATATCCGACAATGGACTTTTCCTTCTCGTCATATTTAAGTACAAAGGCTTCTGTTCGTAATTCCATTTATTATTCTCCGCTTATAATTGCAGATAAAAGATAAAGTACCGGTGAGTTCCAGTAAATGGCAACCTCATTGGTTGAGTAACTCTCACTGTGATCAATGTATGATTTAGCGGGAGGAGCATCCTTAAGGGCTTTACCGGCGCAGGGATCCTGCTTGCCGCCGTTAGGTCCGCCTGCAACCATTCCCTTTACAAGGGAGCTTGTTGCAAGGCTTGGTCTGTGGTGAGAATTCTGTGTATAGTTTGTACCGAATCCGGAAATAAAGGAGTAGGATACTGCGTTCTGACCAAACAGGTAGGAAATCTGATCATAAGCTGCTGTGTACATTTCCTTCATTTCAGGACAGTATTTGTTTACAAGTAGCATTAATCTTGCAAAGGAACAAACGCTTAAGTTGGAACCCCAGATATAGTTTGTGCCAAGGTCACACATATAACCGTCTGTCTTCACATTGTTAAGATACTCATTTGCTTGATTCTTGCATGCCTCAAGGACTTTGTCTTTAAGCGCTGCATCCTGTAAGCTCTCATCAAGTGAAAGATAAGCAGCGTTTCCATAGGTTCCCATTGTATCCCAGCCAAAGCCGAAGGGAACGTTGCCTGAAAGAGCTTTTGCTACATAATCTTTATACTTTGATTCGCCTGTAACCTTTAAAAGTTCAACTGCAGCCCAGTATCTCTCGTCCGAACTGTCACCGTCACCGTATTCGCCTGTATGAATTTCGGGAGGATTCTTAAAACCTTCCATGTTGGGATTGGCCTCAAGATAGTCCCATGCTTTCTTTGCAACTTCAAGAGCCTTGTTAGCAAATTCTTCATCGAAAGGTCTGTAGATTCTTGATGCCATAGCCATAACAGCTGCAAAATCTCCTGTTGCTGTAGGAGAAATGGGAGCAAGTACCAGCTTCTTTGTTTCTGCCTCGGGCATTACATATCCCGGGAAGTCTATGCAGGTAACCTTGTGGTAAACCCCGCCGGTTGCCTCATCCTGCATCTTAAGCATCCAGTCAAGCTCATATCTTGCTTCATCAAGAATATCGGGGATTCCGTTTCCGCTTTCGGGAATTCCCACTGAATCAGTTTTCCAAATCTCAGGGAAATCCTCATAAGCCATAAACATATCTGCAATGCTTGTGGCTCCTGCAACCACGTATCTTCCGTAGTCACCTGCATCGTGCCATCCGCCGTTAACTTCCTTATATTCCTTTGTTCCGTAAATCTGAGCATCAGAGGTATGACAGGGGCCGTGAGCAATCTTTCCAACAATTGATTCCTCTACCTCACAACCGCAGCGCTGCTTATAGAAAAACAGGAATATCTCCTTTAATGCCTCATCATACACGCCATCTTTTATCTCAAAAGGATAGGACTCCTCATCGTTTGAAACCTTTACCACATAATTTCCGGGAGTGGTAAAATCAGAGAAATCTCCCTGATAGACCGTCTCTGCAGCTTCCTTGGCTTCAACAGGACCTGTGAGAGTTCCCTTGAAAACTTCCTCGTCAGTCTTCGCATCCAAAATTCTAAATTCCGGATCGAGATTCTCACCCCTTACAACCACAGTCTTTCTTGCTTTAGGCATAAAGCCAACCTGATTTAAATTAACATTTCCTGACGCGTTTCTCATCACCGTCTCCTCTTCCTTTGTTTCAATGTTTTCTTCTGTTTCGGATTCAGCAGCCTCTACTGCAGCTTCCTCCGAATTAATCTCCGCTTCACCTGAAGGTTCATTTGCTGTACCTGTGCCATTTGAGGCACATCCCATAACCGATACAGTCATTACAGAAGCCAACAGCAGAGCAAGATATTTCTTTTTCATACCATTTCTCCGATCTTACTTAATCGATTAACTTCCCCACAGGATAATTCTACCATACTATGATAGAATAAAACCATGACCAATATAAAATCACTCTTAGACTTTTGGAATACGGCAGCAACCGCAAAGGGATATAAGCCTTTATCTGAGGAAGAATTAAAGACGGCTCTTACAGAGAACAGATATTATAATCCAGATCTTGATTACCGCTTTGAGGTAAACGGAGAGATTAAAGGTTTTGCCATGGGTGTAATGGGTGATGATGAAACCATACCCTTTGCCCATAAGGCCGGTTACATCACTTGCTGTATTTTTGATGATGAATATGAAGATGACAAGCATGTTGGTGAAGCTCTGGATTTTTTTGAGAGAAAATTTAGAGACGGCGGGAGGGAGCGCGCGGAATTCAGTTTCTATAACCCTATGCGCTTATTCTGGTGCATGGCGAAGCAGAATGGCCATGAGCATAATAATCGCCCGGGAGTTTTAATTGGTTCAAAGCTTTATGAAATCCTGAAAAGAAGAGGTTATGAGATAAAAAGTCACGAGTGCTCCATGCATATGGACATCAGGTCTTTTGAAATGCCTGAGGAAATGAAGAAGCGGGAAGAGGACCTGAAAGCCAAAGGAATCACCATAGACTATTACACAGAAGATAGCGTTACAGGAATCGAAGAGTTTTTAGAGAGACTTAACAATCCCCTTTGGAGCATTCAGATTCCCGACAGCCTTAATAAGAAGGAGCCCCTTATATTTGTTTCGGATAATGGGAAGGCAGCAGGTTTTACGGGGCCTACCATAAAGGAGCCTTCGGGACGAGGGTATTTCCTTGGAGTTGCGGTGGATGAAGCCTATAGAGGAATGGGAATCGGAACGCTTCTCTTCCACAAACTTTGCTTAGGGTTCAAGGAAGCCGGAGTGGAGTACGTGACGCTTTTTACAGGCAAGGATAACAAGGCCCTGGAGATATACAAAAAAGTGGGCTTTACAGTTGAAGAAGAATTTGCCACAATGAGGAAGGCATTGAATTGATAAACTATGGACTACAGAAGAGACTGGACATACACAAAAGAAAAACTTGTTAACGCCATAAAAGAGCTTGGCTTTCCCCCGGAGCTTGGAGAGCAGATAGCCAAGCAGCTTGGAAGCCCCAAAGCCATGGAGCGAATGATGGCTTATTTATATAACGTAAGACCAAGAAGCGCTGAGCTGGTGGTGGATGAGATGTTGGCCATTTGTAGTGACATCGATGCCTGGAGAAACAAGAAAGCATCCGAGGCAGCCAATGCAAGATATAATGAGATTCTGAATGGGAGTCTCAATGATTACGAAGATGATGAGGACTGGGATTTATGACAGATTATGAATTGATGAATGAGCAGCTTAAGAGTCTGGCGGAGGATGAACCGAATTTCATTCCCGTTCTTTCAAACGCTTCCGCTCTTATTTTTGAAAACCTTGAAGAACTTAACTGGGCGGGCTTCTATCTTATGAATAAGGGCTCTCTTCTTTTGGGCCCCTTCCAGGGCAAAACCGCCTGCATCCGCATTCCCCTGGGAAAAGGAGTATGCGGCACAGCGGCAGAAAAGGATGAAACTGTAGTTGTAAAAGATGTTCACGAGTTCCCGGGCCATATCGCCTGCGACAGTGCATCCAACTCAGAGATTGTGGTTCCAATACACAGCGAAGGAAAGATTGTGGGAGTTCTGGATTTGGACAGCACAAAGTTTGGCCGCTTCAGCGATGCTGATAAACAGGGCCTGGAAGCTTTTGTAAAAACATTGGAAAGTGTTATAGAGTGGTAAGGACATCCAGTATTCCCCCGTCTTTTATGTGGGAGAAATCATAATAAACATTACCGATATCGTTTTCTTTGAACAGGTTAAGAAGGAATCTTGCCTGTTCTTTTTGTGCCTCGCTGGCATGTGGATAGCAGCCCCATTCACCAATAAGTGCAGGGATATTCATTTTCTTGGCCCCCTCAAGAAGGCTTCCAAAAATGAAGGCCACTCTCTCACATCCGCCGGTTTCATAGGCTTCGGTGTCAACCAGAATGTCGTATCCGTGGGGCGCATAGGCCTGGTTTTCAACGATTCTGTCATCCTCATACACGGCAGGACCTATCATTGTAGGTACACCGGCATTGGCAAAATAATTGCTCTCAAACATTATGATGGTATCCACGTCCACTCTTCTGATGGCCCTTGCCACATCATCGTAGAAGGGATTTAGAATTCTCATTTCAAATTCTGCAGCAATGGGAGCAATCTCTCCTATCATTTCCCCAATCTTATCGAAATCCTCGAGGGCCGACATATCCCCATCCGGCATGTATTTATTCATTATTTCTGCAACTTTCGCACCGGGAGTTCCGGGGAAAGGCTCGTTCATTATGTCATATCCGATAACATAAGGATTCTCGGAATAGCGGGAGGCAATGTATTTCCAGAGATTAATGTAGCGGGTTCTGATTCCCACACCGTCATCAAGAGCCATATCCTTCCAGAAATTATCGAAAGCATGCTGAACCGCAGGGCTTATAAGATATGCATCGCTCCAAAGCTCGGTCTTAATATGCTCCTCTTCATCTGTAATGGTAGCCCACAAAGGCGCCCCGTCTCCGAAAGCCACACCGTATAAGTCCTGATGCATATCAAGAAAAACCGGAATGTCCTCCTTAGCTGCCATATCAATGATTCCGTCAATTCCATTAAAGTACTCTTCGCTGTATACACCGGGCTTAGGCTCACATCCGTCCCAGATCAGGCCGAGCCTTATTAAGTTGAAGCCCTTTTCCTTTAGAAATCTGAAATCCTCAGGCTTGTAATTCCCAATATATCCTCTCTCGGGTTCTTTGCAGACCATGTTTATTCCCTTGGGAATAAAGGGCTTATCCAAATCGGAAACAAATTTGTCTCCATTTACTTTAACCTTCTTCATGCTCATTTTTATTTCCCTCTCTTGCTGCCACGTTAAAATCAGAAATTTCTCTTTCGAGCTTTCTCCCGATGGGGAAGAAAAGCATGGGAATGAATCCAACCACGCACATGATAATAGGTACAAGTCCGGCACCTACACGGATTCCCCATACAGCTCTCTCCGACTGAGCCGCAAGTGTACCGTCATAGCCGTAGCGGCTTAGTATACCGGAGAAGATGGTGGCCTGAAGACTTGTAAGCGATGTAGTTAAAAGGGCAAAAAGGCCACCATAAAGTCCGGTTTTTCTTGTGCCGGTCTGCATTTCGTCGTAGTCGATGAGCTCCCCGTTCAAGACTACGCCGGCAGTCTGAATAACATTCAGAGCAAAAACAATGAGGGTATAGCTGATGACAGCCTGCCACCCCTTTGTAATAAACATAAGGCTTGAGAAACCTGCCACTGCAGGAATGAAAGCAAGAAGTGTAATCAGCTTGCTTCCGTATACCTTAATCTTCTTTCCTGCCCAGGGAAGAAGAATCAGCATTATGACACCGGGTATTACATCAGCCAGAGTCGCAACTGTTCCACTGGTTTTCACCACGGAATCCATAAAGTAAAGGAAGGGCGTAAAGTAGAAGCCTATGGCGCCTCTTGCAATAATATAGAATAGAAGGTATGTGAGGAAAGGCTTTGAAATTACAATCCTCTTAACATCTCTAAGTACTTCGGAAATATTGTGATGCTCCGGCGGTGTGGCTGTCTCATACAAAGAGGCTTTGTCCTTGAGAGTCCTTAAGGCCACAAAATACATGCCGGCATTCACAAGAATCACCACTGAGAATACAGGAATAACCAATGCCCTGTTTCCGCCGCCAACCAAAAGCAGAGTGGGAATTATGGTTGTGATGGCTCCAAGCACATTTCCTATGTAGGTTCTTATAATATCCACATCAACCCTCTCCTCCTTATCCGGCGCCGCCAAAAGGAAATAAGAGTTGTAGGCCACGGAGTAAACCGTATAGGCTGTATCAAATATGAACAGTTCCGCCAAAAGCACCCAGAATACTACCCAGTCGCTCCAGGACGGGGAGGACAAAAGCATAAAGAATATGGAAATAAGCATGGTAGGTGCCGTTACCTTCATGAGGTAAACATACTTGCCCCGCTTTTTGCTAAAGGGAAGCTTATCTATATAGGCTCCCAGAAGCGGATCGTTTATGGCATTCCAAATACTGTAAATGAGATAAATCCAGCCATAGAATTTGGCATCGAGACCGATGATATCCGTATAGAATTTCATCAGCGTGTTATGAATAATGATAGGTCCGATAACAGACGCAGGCCCCGGCAGAGCAAGTGTCAGCTTTTCTTTAAAAGTCAGCTTCCCCATTTGTAACCTCCTATAATAATGTAACCCTACTTTGAATGTACACCTTAAAGTTACTTTAATGTCAACAGAAATAATGATATATTTTTTATATAGTAAAAACCGCGGGGGTCTACATTATGAAAGAGTTCTATACTATCGGGGAAGTCAGCAGAATCTTTAATATTCCTGCACCCACATTAAGATATTACGACAGTATCAAGCTTCTGAGTCCCTGGAAGAAGGGTGAGAACAGCTACAGATACTACTCAAAGGCTCAGTTTGAGATCATTTCCATGATTATTTTCATGCGCTCAATTGGAACGCCCATAAAGCGCCTTACGGAAATACTAAATGACGATAATGCCGGTGGAGTTCAGAAGGAGCTTAAGCGTTGCAGAGAAGAAATAAACAACAGGATTGCCGAACTTGAACTTCTTCGAAATAAGGTCAGAGTTTTCGATGAAAATATCCAGGATACTTGCTATGAATCTGACATTAAGCTTATGAAGCTTCCGGAAATGTATATGATGAGTAAGCCCTTCGGTGAGGAGGACGAACTGGATATAGACGAAATAATAAACGTCACCTCTCCTGCTTCCAAGTGGGCGAATACCGCGGGACTCATATCAACAATAACTCCTGAAAACCTGTTGGCTGGGAAATTTCATGATTATGAGAAATACGGATATATCAGCGAGATACCCTTTGCGATTTCAAATCGGTACACGGAAGTAATTGAAAGCGGAAACTTTGTAGTGGGGAATATGAAGATTAAAACCATCGAACATTTCGAGGCAGACGAAACCTACAAAGCAATGCTTGATTACATAAAGAAACAGGGCCTTAAGATTAAAGGGCCTGCCATAGAGAGAAATATTCTTGATCTTTATTGCGGCAACCGCTTTAACCCCACCATGTTCTTTAAAGTCTACATTCCGGTGGGTTAAACAGTTGTATGGGGGTCGAAAAACTTGCTGCCGTACATCTGTTAGTGCCGTTATCACGGATAATACTAACAGATTAATAGATGTTAGCATTTGTTAGTGCTGTTATCGCGGATAATACTAACAGATTAATATATGCTAGCATTTGTTAGTAGAATGCCCGTATGCATGTACTAACAAATGATTATGCTTGCTGTTCCATTAGTGACTTGGCGAGTTGAGTCGCTAACGAGATACTAACAAGAGGACAAAAAGACAAATTTGTTAGTCATACAAGCCAAAAAAATACTAACAGAATTCAAAACCTGAAAATCCATTAGTATTTTGCTATAATTCAGTACAATTTCTTGCCTTTACCGGGATTGTGTCTCAGTCATCCTTTTAAAGGCTTTGTTGAGGGGTTGGTAAAACTAAAAACATATGACCTTGAAAACGTTTCAAAGTGTTGTTATACTTTTTGGAGAAATGGGTTCCAAATAGGAGGATAAATTATGGCTAATTGGAAAAATCTTGATACATTAAAAAGCTTCTCAGATCTTAAGAACGTTAAGAAGGTCAACCTCAAATCCGTAATGAGCGGTGATGAGGGTGCAAAGAGAGTAGCGAAATATTCGGTAAAGATGGCAGCAGGCCTTAACTACAACTACGCAGCAAAGGCTGTTGACGATGATGTTTTGAAGGCACTTGAAGCCCTTGCCAAGGAGGCAGAGCTTGCTGACAAGTTCAAAGAACTCTACAACGGTGCCGTAATCAACACAGGTGAGAAGAGACTTGTTCTTCACCAGTTAACTAGAGGACAGCTTGGCGACGATGTTGTATGTGACGGCGTTAACAAGAGAGAGTTCTACCTTAACGAGCAGAAGAAAATTGCTGATTTTGCCAATAAGGTACATAACGGCGAGATCGTAAACGGCGCAGGCGAGAAGTTCACCACCGTTGTTCAGATTGGTATCGGCGGAAGTGACCTTGGTCCCAGAGCCATGTACATCGGCCTTGAGAACTGGGCTAAGAAAACCGGCAACTTCAAAATGGAAGCAAAGTTCATCAGTAACGTAGACCCTGATGATGCAGCTGCTGTTCTTAACAGCGTTGATGTTGCACATTCAATCTTTGTGCTTGTTTCCAAATCAGGTACAACACTTGAGACACTTACAAACGAATCCTTCGTAAAGGATGCTCTTAAGAAGGCAGGCCTTGATGCTTCCAAGCACATGGTAGCCGTAACCAGTGAGACATCACCTCTTGCAAAGAGCAGTGATTACCTTGCAGCATTCTTTATGGATGACTATATCGGCGGACGTTTCTCATCTACATCGGGCGTTGGCGGAGCAGTTCTTTCACTTGCATTCGGTCCCGAAGTATTCGCAAGATTCTTAAAGGGCGCAGCTGAGGAAGACAAGCTTGCAACAAACGCTAATCTCCTTGAGAACCCTGCAATGCTTGATGCACTTATCGGCGTATACGAGAGAAACGTTCTTGGAATGGCTACAACAGCAGTCCTTCCTTACTCACAGGCTCTCAGCCGTTTCCCTGCACACCTTCAGCAGGCTGACATGGAATCAAATGGTAAAAGCGTAAACCGCTTCGGTGAACCTGTAAATTACGTAACCGGACCTGTTATCTATGGTGAGCCCGGAACCAACGGACAGCACTCATTCTACCAGCTCCTTCACCAGGGCACAGACATCATTCCTCTTCAGTTCATCGGCTTCAAGAACAGCCAGATCGGAACAGATGTTGTAATCCAGGGAAGCACAAGCCAGCAGAAGTTATGTGCTAACGTGGCAGCACAGATTGTTGCTTTTGCCTGCGGTAAGGATGATGAGAACAACAACAAGAAGTTCGAGGGTAACAGACCTTCATCCATCATCATAGGTGAGCAGCTTACTCCCGAAGCTTTGGGAGCACTTCTCTCACACTTTGAGAACAAGATCATGTTCCAGGGCTTCACATGGAACCTCAACAGCTTCGACCAGGAAGGCGTACAGCTTGGTAAGGTTCTTGCCAAGAAAGTTCTTGCACATGAGACTGAGGGAGCACTTAAGGCTTACAGCGATTTACTTAATATCTAAAATACCGAAAGAGCCCGTTATACGGGCTCTTTTTTTGTGAAATACATTATTGCTAAAGATTTGATAAAATGTTACGCTCTCAATATGAGCAAAAAAACTATCACCGACAATATTACATTTATACCTGCATCAGATAACCCTTTGTCTGCGGATGTATATTTTATTAAGGGAAAAGAGCGCACCTATGTAATTGATGTGGGTAGCAATGAGGAGGCTTTAAGCCTTGTTGAGGAAACAGATAATAAAACTGTAATTATCACCCACTTCCACGAGGACCACGCATCAAATCTTAAACGTATTGAAATTGATGACGAGGATTTGCTGGTTGGTGATTACACAAGAAAGGTATATAACAAGGGGACGGTAATAAAAGAACCCTTTGAGATAAAGGACGGAGTGACTTTAAAGGTATTCCCAATAGCTAACAGTCATGCCAAGGGTTCACTGTGTGTTACAGTGAATGACGAGTATTTGTTTATTGGGGATTCTTATTACTGCTCTGCCAATGGATATAATGTTTCTCTTCTTCACGACGAAATAGAGTTTCTGAGAAATTTGGTTTTTACCAAAGCAATATGCAGTCATGAGGAAAAGATTCATACGAAGGAAGATATTATAAGGGAATTGGAAGAATGCTACTCCAAGAGGGAAGCAGGAAATCCGTACATTAAACTCTGGTAACATCAGGCAAACAATCTGGAGGAATAACAAATGAAGAATATTACAATGGGAAGCACAGGTATTACAGTACCTCAGAATGGATTCGGAGCACTTCCGATTCAGAGAGTATCTCTTGAAGAGGCAGTTAAGATTCTCAGAAGAGCCTATGAAGGCGGAATGAGATTCTTTGATACTGCCAGAGCTTATTCCGACAGTGAGGAAAAGCTTGGAGCAGCCTTCGGTGACGGATGGCTTAATCGTGAGGATATCATAATTACCACAAAGACAGCGGCCAAGACTCCTGAGGCCTTCTGGAAGGATCTGGAAACTTCCCTTAATAATTTAAAGACAGACTATATCGATGTCTACCAGTTCCACCTTATGGGACAGTGCTGGAAGCCGGGAGACGGAACCGGAATGTACGAGTGCATGCTGGAGGCAAAGAAGCAGGGCAAAATTCGTCACATCGGCGGAACGGCCCACAAGATTGGCATTGCGGAGGAGCTGGCTGAGTCAGGTCTATACGAGACAATTCAGTATCCCATGAGCTATCTTGCCGAGGACAGAGAAATTGAGTTGATTAAAACCTGTAATAGGAATAATATAGGATTCATATGCATGAAGGGCCTTGCAGGCGGACTTATTACAAACTCCAGGGCTGCCATGGCTTTTGCCGCGCAGTTTGACGGGCTGGTACCTATCTGGGGCATTCAGAAAATGAGCGAGCTTGAGGAGTGGATTGCATACATGAACGATACTCCCACCATGGATGAAGAGATTACTGCCTTTATTGAGAAAGAAAGGCAGGAGCTTAAGGGTGAGTTCTGCAGAGGCTGCGGATACTGCATGCCCTGCACAGTGGGAATTCAGATTAATAACTGTAACAGAATGTCTCTGATGCTAAGACGCGCTCCCTCTGCGGGATGGCTTAGCGAGCAGTGGCAGAAAGAGATGGAGAAGATTGAGGAATGCATCAACTGTGGCGCCTGCCTTAAGAAGTGCCCTTATGAGTTAAACATTCCTGAACTTCTTAAGAAGAATCTTGAAGATTACAGAAATGTCCTTGCGGGAAAGGTTTCTGTTAAATAAAAGGAAAAGAAAAAAATGGATCGAATTTATATATCGGATGAAATAAAAGAACTGGCTAAGGCTGCCGAGAAGGAGTGCAAGCCCTACTTTGATGCAGCGGATGAGGTGGCATTGTTTAACTCAGAGAAGGTGCTGAACGCCTTTCTTGAGAATGAGGTTTCATATCAGGACTTTGCTGAGATTAACGGCTATGCTTTCTTTGATGAGGCCAGAGATAAAATAGAGAGAGTTTTTGCGGAAGTTCTCGGAGCGGAGGATGCCCTTGTTAGAGCCCAGATTATGTCGGGAACCAACGCTATTTATCTTACTTTATCGGGACTTCTTCACCCGGGAGATACTATGATGTGTATCGCGGGAACACCCTATGATCCCTTGCAGGAGATTATGGGTATCAGAGGTGAAAGTCCCCTTGCACTTACCAGAAACGGCGTGAGCTATGAACAGATAGATTTAATCGGTGATGATTTCGATTATGACGCCATCGAAGCTAGAATCAGAAAAGGCGGCGTAAGACTTGTGGAGATTCAGCGTTCCTGCGGATACTCCCACAGAAGAGGCCTTTCAATCGCAAAGATTGAAAAAGTGTGCTCTCTCATTAAGAGCATCGACCCTGATGTTATCATCATGTGCGATAACTGCTATGGTGAACTGGCTGAGAAGAAGGAGCCTACGGAAGTAGGTGTTGATATCATGGCCGGCTCCCTCATGCACAACATGGGTGGCGGCGTTGCCACATCCGGTGGATACGTAGCAGGAAAGGCTGATTTGATTGAGCAGGTTGCCGACAGACTTACTTCTCCGGGAATGGGCAAGTATCTGGGAGCAAACTACAATCAGAATATTAAATTCCTTAAGGGTATTTTTATGGCACCGAGAACCGTTGCCAATGCTATAAAAACTGCCATTTTGACCAGTTACATGGTTGAAAAACTGGGGCTTCCCAAGGTGGTACCCAAATATGATGAATACAGAAGCGACATTATCCAGACCTTTGACTTCGGAAACGAGAAAGATCAGATAGCATTCTGCCAGGCGCTTCAGTCGTATTCTGCTGTTGATGCACACTTTACCGCTGTTCCCTGTGAAATGCCGGGCTACCCTCACGACGAAATTATGTCTGCGGGCACATTTGCTCAGGGCGCAACCATCGAGTTAACCTGCGACGGACCTGTTGTAGATCCTTACACAGTATTTATGCAGGGAAGCTTAACCTATGAAACAGGCAAGCTTTCAGTTTTGGCTGCCTTAACCAAAATGCAAAAAGAAAGAGAGAATTAAAATAAATGGATACAGAATTAAATATTGAACCCAAAAGAAGGAAGAATCTATGGGAATGGCTTAAAGGTTACTTTACCACCTACGAGAAAATCTGGATGCTCTCAATGGTTGTTCTTACCGTTGCGCTTGCAATCCTTTTTCCCGAGGATGACACAAACGGTGTCAGTGGTTTAGTAATCACAATCCTTTATGTTTTTGACGTTTTAATCGGCTTATTATGTGAGCTTTTATTTTCAAAGCAGAACAAATGGGGATTCCTCATTTACAACATTGTAGAGGTTATCGAAATTGTAACAATGATAATCCTGCGCACAAGATTTGCTTCCATGGCTGTTGCCATGTTTTACTGGATTCCTGCACACACATTGGGCTTCTTCCAGTGGAGAAGATTCCAGGATAAGAAAGACAGCAAAAAGACTGTGGTCAGAAAGCTTAAAGCCTGGCAGACAGTTCTTATCTTTGCACTTACCATCATTTGGACTTTGGTTATCGGATATCTTGTGGCTAAGTACAGCCCCGAGACAGAGTTTTACTCAAGCGATACAGTTGTAAAAGTTATCGCTTACATGGATGCCTGCCTCAGCATCATGAGCATCATCGACGGAATTCTTATGTTCTTCCGTTCAAACGAGTCATGGTGGACATGGTATCTTTACATCGCGGTGGAAACTGCCATAAACATTATTTCCGGACAGTGGATACTGCTTGTATACAAACTTGGATATTTGACAAATACCACTTACGGAATTATCAAGTGGACTAAATATATTAAAGAAAATGAGGCGTCTGACGCCACATAAACAGGAGAGTTACATGAGCTTTGACAAATTGACAGATTATCTTGATTCATTGCAGGACACCTACGGAATGCCTGTGGGGGACCTGCTTGTTATGAAGGACCATAAAGAGGTATACAGACACAGCTTTGGCTATTCGGATTATGAGAAAAAAACTCCCGTATCTCCAAACAACCTGTATAAACTTTATTCGGCTACAAAGGTAATTACAATGACGGCTGTTCTCCAGCTTGTTGAGCAGGGGAAACTTAAATTACACGACAGATTAAGTGACTATTTGCCCGAATATGATCACGTTCTTGTAAAAAGCCGCCTTCCCGAAAATGAGGAAGTTTGTCACGTCGCTCATAATGATATAAGAATAATTGACTTGATGACCATGAGCGCAGGGTTTTCCTATGATTTATATGCCCCTGCACTTCAGGAAAAGATCAAGGAAAGTGCAGACAGTGCAAGTACAAGAGAAATGATAGCCGCTCTTTCCAGGGTTCCTCTTTTATTTGAGCCGGGAACCCAGTGGAACTACAGCCTCTCTCATGATGTTTTGGCAGCGGTAATTGAGGTTGTCAGCGGAATGAAATTCTCAGAGTACTTAAAGAAATTCATATTTGAGCCCTTGGGAGCCAAAGACTTCTATTTCCAGAGACAGATTGACGAGGCAACAAAGAAAAGAGTTTGCGCGATTTATACTGCTGACAATGACAAGCCGCCCTTCTATGGAATAAGTGAGGAAAAGGCAGACGAATTTACTTTTACAAAGAATTATGAAAGTGGTGGAGCAGGATTAATCGGAAGTGTTGATTCCTACATCCTTATTGTTGATGCCTTAGCCTGCGGAGGTGTAGGCAAAACGGGAAAAAGAATTCTTAAACCTGAAACCATTGAATTATTCACCCACCCCTATACAACCTTCGGCCAGCTTAAGAAGGATTTTGATTCCCTTAACAGAATCGGATATGAGTATGGCCTTGGAGTAAGAGTGCTTGTGGATGGAAGCAAGTCAAAGAGTCCCGTGGGAGAATTTGGCTGGGATGGAGCAGCAGGTGCATACGCTTTGGTAGATACAAAGAATAACATTTCTGTTTTCTATGCTGAGCATGTAACATGCTTTAATGATAACTATCATGTCATCCACCCGAAGATCAGGGATCTGATTTACGAAGGAATAGAAGAATAATAAAGAAGCGCATTATTAAAGGCAGGAGCTTTTGGCTCCTGCCTTTATTGTTTTTGTCCTAAGCCGTTATGGGCTGAGTCTTATATAACTTTACTGTGAAGAAAAGAACTATTGCCAAAACAACCACGCCCGTAACTCCAAGCTTCCAGTCAGATGCGGTGATAATGTCTTTGAAAAAGAAACCAATCTTGGCAATTGCTGAATCCGGTCTGTCGCTCATTGCTGTCATAGCTCTGGGAATACCGAGGCTTCCAAGCATCCAAACTGCCCAAATGCCCCAGAAGAATTTTCTGTCAAATCTTAAATAGAGCATTCCCATGAACATTGAGAAGACAGGGAAGATAAGGCAAATAACTATCACTGTAACAGGGCTGATATCTGTGAGATTTAACATACTTCCATGCTCAACGCCGGGGAACATGAGTTTATCAACTCCTATCATCAATGCCATTGCTGCAAGAGTAAAGATAATCTGTAAAAGAAGTACAACATATCTTGAAAGGAAGTAATTCTTTCTGGTAACACCCATTGTAACTGCAAGGGTGAAGCTGTTTCTCTCACTGAAACCCCACGCAAACAGCAGGCAGAAAATTCCAACAATCATTACCATAAAGGAGGAAAGTTCCATGTAGAATTCTCTTCCGCTGGCGAAAAAGACGATTGTTGAGATAACCATTCCAAAAAGACCACCGGCAAAGGGGATTACAATGAATGTAAAAATGTCTTTAAGTTCAACAATTAAATTTTTCTTTATCATATTAAGTGTGTTCATATTAACATCCTCTTATTAAATCTCTAAATTCTTGTTTCGAACAATTGCATAAAGCAGCAGGAAAAACAGCGCATCCAATACCAAGGGGGCGAAAAGAATAACAATCATCAATCCCGGGTTTATATTGAGTGCAAAGTCAGCAGAAGCAGATCCGTCAAGTATAAATCTTGAAAGGAAGAATACACCCAGTATGGTTATTCCTACAATTGAAACAAGGTATATAATCATTCCAAGAATCTTTCCGAATTTTGCTGAAAGAACCGCTACCAATCCACCAAAGGCATGGCATGTGAACAATATGGCGAGAACCAGGGGCCAGAAAGTGATAAGTAAACTTGACATGTCAGGCTTTGCAATAATGAAAAAAATGATAGCTACGGCAAATCCGATCAGTGATACAAGATGCTGTCCGATGGTCATACCCAAAAGGCTTGGCATTCTGGTGCTTCCAAGTGAAACTGTCATGGGATAAACAACGGCTATGTTGTTGAAAGCATTTACCATAATCAGGATAAATGTGGAAAAAGCTACATAACCGGCGGAACGTCCAAGGATGGTTGATATGCTTAATGGATCTGCATCCATAAATGCCGTTACGGTAACAATACCTACCATCATGGCTGTAACCATTAAAAAGGCTTTTAAACTGTAGTTAAACCAATAATTGATATTTCTCCCTAATCCTTTCATATTGATTATGCCTCCCTGCCACACATAGCTACGAAGATCTGCTGAAGGTTCATGGCCTGAACGGAAATATCATATCCCTTGGTGTCAAGCTCTTCCTCACCATCCTTAAGAGCGATGGTAGCACCTTTGCTTCTGCCGATTTTCTCTGTGTTATATACTTTTCTGTCAGCGATGACAGAATCAACTTCTTCTTCCTTACCGCTGATGTGAACTACGCTCTCGATAAGATCATTGGTATTCTTTGTAAGAAGAATGTTACCCTGATCAATGATGATTACTTCTTCAAAAACGTCTGCAGCCTCCTCAATAATGTGAGTTGAGATTACAAAGGTTCTTCCGGTTGCTGCGAACTCATCAAGGAGAATCTTGTAGAACTTCTCTCTTGCAACGATATCAAGACCTGCAACAGGCTCATCAAGGAAGGTGAATTCTGCCTTACTTGCAAGAGCAACAATGATGGTTACCATTGACATCATACCTTTTGAAAGTTTGCTGATTCTTTTCTTTGTATCAAGTCCGAAGGACTGAACAAGCTCCTCGGCGTAAGCCTTGTCGAATGCAGGCATGTATGTGGCAGCTGCCTTAAGGTAATCTTTAACCTTTGTGGTGTTTGCTCCGTTACCGTTCATGGGGCTTAACTCTCTTGAGAAGCAGATAAGATCTCTTGCATCCTGATTCTCCCAGACGGGCATTCCGTCTACTGTGATGGTTCCGCTTGTTGCGGGATTCTGACCTGATGCTACTGAAAGAAGAGTTGTTTTGCCGGCACCGTTTCTTCCGATGAATCCGTAAATCTTTCCTCTTTCAAGCTCAAGATTAATGCTGTGAAGCACTTCCTTGTTTCCATATGCTTTAACTAAGTCCTTGCAAACTAATTTACTTTCGTTCATTTCTATAATCTCCTTTTCCTTATGCTTCCTTGATCATTGTTAATAATTCTTCTTTTGAAATTCCAAGGCCTTTGGCCTCTTCAATAAGTGTTCGAACGTAGTTATCATAAAACTCGTTCTTTCTTCGTTTCCTTATTGCTTCTTTGGCTCCGCTTGATACGAACATTCCGATTCCTCTTTTCTTATATAGGGTTCCGTTCTCCACAAGGATGTTAACTCCTTTGGCTGCGGTGGCCGGGTTGATAGTGTAGAGCTTTGCCAGCTCGTTTGTGCTTGGGACTCGTTCTTCTTCCAGAATTATGTCCCTTAGGATATCGTTCTCAATCATCTCGCTTATTTGGAGATATATCGATTTTTCCTGAGTCAGAATTTCATTCATTTCATCATCTTCCTTTCCTCCCGCTTTCATTATTCATTTATATACGTCCTCGTCTTTCTTAATTGGTCTGTTAGTTATGTGGTTCATTACTTCTGTAACTAACCATACCACTACGTAACCAACCTGTCAACACCTGTTTATAAAGAATTTATAAAGAAATAAAAAAGCCCGAAAAATCGGGCTTTCCTCAAAGTAGATAATTATGTTTTTACCTATTTGGCATATAAAGCTATGAGCTCTAGGGTGTTGGCTACACCATCAATGTGGCTTCTCTCATAGCCATGTGAAGCATAAACGCCTGCACCTATAAGACCATGCTTAACATCAAAGCCGGCTCTTACGGCGATGTCAACATCTGAGCCATAGTGGGGATAGATATCCACTGCAAAATCAAGTTTGGCTTTCTTTGCAATTGCAATAAGGTTACTTACTATTTCATAATTGTAAGGTCCCCTTGAGGACTTGGCACAGATAGAAACCTGTCTCTCGGTACAGTTAAGACCTTCACCTACACAACCCATATCAACAGAAATTGCTTCTGTAACTCCGGCAGGGATAGATGAACCGCAGCCATGACCCTCTTCTTCGTATACGGTAATGTAGTGATACTGCTTTCTGTCGAGAGTTTTCTTTTCCTCCTTAAGATACTTTGCGTAAGCAAGGAGAATTCCCACGCTTAACTTATCATCCAGGAAACGGCTCTTGATATATCCGCTCTTTGTGACAATAGTGCGGGGATTAAAGCAAACAACGTCGCCGGGCATGATTCCAAGCTTCTCGGTCTCTTCCTTGGATTTGGTATCCTGATCCAGGACTACTTCCATGTTCTCCCAGGTTCTCTTGGTATCGTCGAACTCTCCGTTAACATGAATGGATGCGTTGGTAAGCTGATAGGTTCCTTCATAGGTACCGTTTGCTTTGGTAACGACTTTGACGGTTTCTGTCTCTGTATTGTTGGGGCTTAAGCCACCGATGGGGTCAAGTCTTAAGCGACCGTTATCCTTTATGGTCTGGACCATGGCGCCAAGGGTATCTACGTGAGCTGCCAAAAGAAGAGCATTGTTTCTATCCTTGCCTCCGATATCGACGATAACACTTCCTTTGGTTGTTACCTGGGGCTTGTAACCCATCTTTTCGTATTCTTTAACCACAAAGTCCACTGCCTTTTTGGTATAGCCGGAAGGGCTGTCGATGGCAAGGAGCTTTTTGGTCATTTCTACTGCGTAATAAACATATTTTGAAGTTTTCATAGTTCACCTCTCTTTAAAAATGCTCTTTATCTTTTCGTATAGTGGCTCGGACTTGGTGTAACAGCAGAAATCATATAATGTTGAGTCAATATCAATTTCAGCTGTATGTAGCATGGTAAAATCAGAAAGTTCTTCATCGCAATCCAAAGTAAGAAGCCAATAACCTGCTGCAAAATCAGGGTTCATATCAAAACAAAGGGAAAACCCGGTTTTACGCTCTCTCGAAAGATTCCACATAGAGTCCATTTTTTGCTCTTTTGAGATTTCAATCGGCTTAAGTTCAACGGATCCAAGGACATCCATTACTTTCTCGATTTGTTCTTTGTCGGAAATCTGATATTCTTCGAAAGGGGAAGAATGATAATCATAAAACAGGATATTATCAATGGAATCTCTCTGCTCCATCAGTTTTTCAATAGATGAATGTGCTTCTTCCCTTGCTCGCGTGTATCTGATATACTTCGGAACATAAAAAACAGCAAAAAGAAGAACAATCACTACCACTACTATTGTCACTGCATATATTAATTCTTTATACTTTTTCATAACTCAACCCTCCATCTAAATATACTTTATTATATAGTCTCAGGGTAAAAAAATAAAGGTCGCAGAATTGTATCTGCGACCTTTAATGCCTTGATTACGTATATGAATTGTAGAGATTTCCTGCGGCAGTTGCGGTATCATAATTTCCCTTGGCTGTATATGTTCCACCTGCCTTGCTGACGGCTCTGTCAGCCGAGAGCTTAATAAGCGATGCCTGTGAAGAAATCTTGTCTCCATAGGAACCTGTACCCTTGAAAAGAGAATCAACGGTCAGCTTGTTGGCCTTCTCAAAGGTATCCTTGTCAACCGAAAGAGTGCTGTCTTCATTAATGGTAACTCCAACACTTCTAAGTAACTTGTTGTTTGCAAGGGTATCTCCAACCAAACGAGTGGTTCTGTTGACTGTTGAACCATCAGAAATCTTATTGGCAGCTGAAATAAGGGAATTGTAATCATCAACGAATGATTTGATGTCATCGTATCCGATGGTTTCCTTCTTGGTAATTGCTTCAGCAGAGCTCTTAAGATTGTCTGTTGCTGTCTGAACCTTGTTAAGACTCTTTACAACGGGATTATCCTTAGGGTTCTCAGACTTATCGGTTGAAGTCTTGGAAGCATTGCTACCCTTGGATCCGTTATCACCATAATATGCCTTCATGAGTTTGCCATAGCTGCCGTTCTTAATGCTGGCATAATCACTTAAAAGAGAAGATGCCTGATTAACTCCGGATGCCTGGCTGGTTAATCCTTTGAATAAATAACTGTAATCATTATTTGAAAAATTAATAGCCATGCAGTCACCTCCATGTTGGGCGCGGTCACATCCTTTTGGCCGCTATTAAGGGTTATCTATTATTATATTACCTATATCGTGCGATTTCAAGCCATTCTTTAGGGATTGAGGGGTTCTGGAACAAAAAAATCGGGATTTTTTGCAAAAAAGTACTTGCGAGGGGGTTATAATTGTGGTAATATACCCTAGTCGGTAACGATACGCGGGTGTAGTTCAATGGTAGAACACCAGCCTTCCAAGCTGGACACGTGGGTTCGATTCCCATCACCCGCTCTCTACAACTTATATTGATTATGCGCGAGTGGCTCAGTTGGTGGAGCGCGACCTTGCCAAGGTCGAGGCCGCGGGTTCGAGTCCCGTCTCGCGCTCGCAAAAAGATTAGGTCATCCAAGAGGATGACCTAATTTTTTTGTGCGCAGACGGGCTCGAACAGATGCTGCGCATCCGTTCGTCTCGGGGCACCTAAAGTGCCCCTCAGTCAGCGCTAAGCGGACGTCCACTGGACGTCCAGCGCCCCGTCTCGCGCATTAGGAACGCCCCGCCTCGCGCATATTTCTCGCAATTTGTGGGTCGTGTACCCAGTGCGGAGCTCGGAAGCTTGATTTAGGTACAAAAATTTGCGGAAAAGGTGGCCGGAAATTCGGAGTCTGTACCCAGCAGGCCACTTTGAAGCAAGCTTTAGGTACAGAAAGCAAGCGAGAAAGGTCGCCGGCAAAGTGAAGTCTGTACCCAGCAGGGCACTTTGAGGAAAACTTTAGGTACAGAAAGCAAGCGAGGATGGTCGCCAGCAAGGGAAATCCTGTACCTAAAACAGAGCCAGAAGCAGGTTTTAGGTACAAAAATGTCCAAATAAGGTTGTATGAGGTTATGCTATATTATAATCAACTCGGCCTTTTTTTATAATCATATGTGATGTGGACTCTATTCAGTTGCTGTGATGTAAGATATAAAGCTATGGTTTATAATGAAAGAAAGGTAATGTGATGCATTGCCAGATTTGACTTGATGAGAAACAGACCAGAGACCTATTTCTTTGAAAGAGATAACAGGATGATTGACGCAACAAAATACATGATAGTGGCAAAGGGGAAAATTGAGACAAGTAGAATAGATACTTGTGTAAAAAATCCGGCCACAAATAAATATGATATTAAGTTTAATAACGGGAAAACATACTCTTACATGATGGAGAATGTTTTAGTTTTGAGTAACCCGGTCGTATTGAACCCTAAGAACTATGTTATAAGGACAGCTGATGGAAAGAAGCTATTTGATGTAAAGTGTATTTATCAGTTTTCCAATGGCAATAATCTGTATTGGCATATTGCTTTCGAGAACTATTCGCAAGATTATGATAAAAATGAACTCCGGATTACAGAGAACTGTTTGGCTAACAAGAAATCTGCCAATTTGTTCGACTATCTAAAGGATGTGTCTGAATTAAGTAATCTCAGGAATGACAAAGGAGAGCTTATCTTAAGTAAGTATTTTGACAATGTGTCTTTTATAGGAGACACATTTGCCTTAGCAAACTTTCTTAATCCTTCAAAACGTATTGAAAAGTATAAACCAAGTTCTTTAATTTTCCCATTTGGCTGTAATCAGAGCCAGTATCAAGCTGTTAAAAATGCAATGGAAAATCAGATAAGTGTCATCCAAGGACCACCAGGAACAGGCAAGACACAGACCATTTTAAATATCATTGCAAATCTTCTAATCAAGAATAAATCTGTATTAGTTGTATCAAATAATAATTCAGCAACTCTTAATGTCATGGAAAAGCTTTCCCAAGAAAAGTTTGGGATGGGTTTTTTAGTTGCGTCATTAGGTAGTTTTGAGAATAAGGATATTTTTGTGCAGAAACAGACAGGAAAATATCCAGATTTATCAAAATGGGTTATAAGCGGCGACGAGATAGTTTCTATAAATGAAATCAATGCATTGGCGGAAAAACTCCAGAATGTATATAAACTCCAAGAAAAAATAGCAAAACTAAAAGAAAAGCGGTATGCAATAGAGATAGAACAGAAACATTTTGATGAGTTCGTTCAAGAGACAGACGTCGATTATAAAACAGCAAAGATAAGAAGAAAAACCAGTTCCGGAAAACTGATGCACCTTTGGCAGGAAGTACAAAATCAAGTTGATAAGGATAAGAAGTTTTCATTATGGACAAAGATTAAAAGCATTTTGCTCTTTGGAATTGCTGGTTGGGATTTCTATGAGCAGGAGTACTCAAAAATTGTTACTGCAATTCAGGGGATGTACTACGCACGTAGTATTGAGGAAATCGGGGCTGCAATAAAGGAAAGTGAAGAGTTACTTGCTAAAGAAAGTGGAGATTACGATAAACAGCTTCAAGACAAGTCCTTAATATACGTGAAGAACATTATTGCTAACCGTTATAAGTGGAAAGAGGAGAGAGTAAAATTTTCTAGTGAAGATCTTTATAAGAAGTCTGCAGCGGTACTAAAAGATTATCCAATTGTATTAAGTACTACGTTTTCCGCAAGGACCAGTCTTAATATTGCTGATATCGAATATGATTACGTTATAATGGACGAAGCTTCCCAGGTAGATATTGCAACAGGAGCACTTTCTTTATCATGTGCTCATAATGCGGTTATAGTAGGAGACTTGAAGCAACTGCCAAATGTTGTTGATTCTGAGAACATGCAAAATGCAGATTTGATAAGAACAAACTATAACATTGCGGATGCTTATGATTTTGCACACAAGAGCTTTTTACAGAGTATGGTAGAGGCCATCCCAAATGTTCCAAGTACATTGCTTAAAGAACACTACAGGTGTCATCCAAGAATTATTTCTTTCTGCAATCAAAAGTTTTATAATAATGAACTCGTTGTAATGACAGAGGATGATAACTTGGGCAAGGCACTTATGGCAGTTAAAACCGTTGAAGGAAAGCATGCAAGAGGGAGGTATAACCAGAGGCAGATAGATATAATTAAAAATGAAATTCTTCCAAACCTGGATGAATCATTAAGTGATATTGGCATTATCGCACCATACAATGAGCAGGTTGATGAGATAAAGAAACAGATTCCGGAAGTAGATGTGGCCACCGTGCATAAGTTTCAGGGGCGGGAGAAGGAAGTCATAATTCTATCTACGGTAGATGATCAAATCAAGAACTTTACTGATGACCCTAATTTGCTAAATGTCGCCGTATCCAGAGCCAAGAAAAGACTTATACTTGTCGTATCTGGGAACAAACAGGAAAAGAGTGGCAATATTGTAGACCTAATATCGTACATTCGATATAACAAAATGGAGGTTGTGGATAGTCAGATATACTCTGTGTTTGACTATCTTTATGGGCAGTATCGGGAAAAACGCTGGGAGTATCTAAAGAATCATAGAAGAGTCTCGGAGTATGACTCGGAGAATCTTGCATATAAGATGATTCTAGATATATTAAAGGATTATCCTGATTACTCAGTTGCTTGTTTTGAACCATTGTCCATGGTTATTAGAGATATTTCTAAACTTGATGCAGAAGAGTTGAGATATGCATATAACCCCAAAACACATCTGGATTTTTTGGTATTCAATAAAATAAGTAAGCAACCGTTACTTGCAATTGAAGTAGATGGCTTCAAGTATCATAAGGTTGGAACAGCTCAACATGAGAGAGACATCAAGAAGAATCATATTCTTGAAAAGTGTGGATTAAAGCTTATTAGGTTAGGAACCAATGAAAGTGGAGAGACAGACAAGATTTTGGCTGCATTGAAAGAGGTTGGAGAATAGTTACCTACGCGGTAGGCGGTTATCCCTGATTTCGAGGGACCGCATAAATGATTATAATCATTCTTGAGGTTGCAATTATACTTCAGGGAATTTATACTACGGGTAGTTTTTATATTTTGAAAGGAGCATTTTTATATGAAAAAAAGATATGTTATCGCTCAGTAGTCTGAGCTTAAAATAAATGAATCGTAAGCTCAGATGAATCCTAAAGAAATATTGATTAGGAGGAGCATTATGAGCTATATCAAGGCAGAGGATATTCTGCCCAGAGAATTATTAGAAACGATTCAGCAATATGTAGACGGTCAGTTAATCTATATACCATGTAAGGAAAAGCAGGAATGGGGAAGCGGCACAAATGCCAAGGCCTTCTTCAGGGAGAGGAACGAAAGAATCTATAGGTCCTTTCAATCCGGGTCCAGTACCGGAGAGTTAGCCCTGACCTTTTCTTTGTCTGAGAAAAGCATTCAAAGGATACTGCACAATCAAAAACTAGCCACATCCTTAGATGCTGAATCCCGCTGAAACCACAGGCATCAGAGTCTTTCATCGATGCGGTGGCTGTGGAAAGAAACAGGAGTTTATTAACTCAGGCAAATTCAGAGTTAACGCAAACGGAAAAGCCGTAGATGTTTGGCTCATTTACCGATGCAGAAAGTGCAAGCACACATGGAATCTTACGGTTTACGAGAGGGTAAAACCGAGCAAGATTCCCGCAGATCTATTTGAGGCTTTTGAGGCAAATGACATGGAGACTGCCATGAGGTATGGCAGGGATATTGATTTTTTGAAAAAGAATAATGCTGAATTAAAGTAAATTCGGGTCGGTTAAGATAAACCGGCCCTTATTTTTTACTTTCCTGAGTAGGTGAACACGTTCTCATAATCTTCGTTGAAGCAAACGTCTAAACTGAACTCTTCAAGGTTGTAGACTGCAGACCAGCGGGTCTGGCGGCTGACAAGATTAAGGGTTGCCATTGCGTCCTCAGAGGTCATGGAGTCCACGGAATTTAAGTTTCTCTCTATCTTGGTGCGGCGCTGGTCGGGGTCGCTGTTTCCTGTGGACATAAGGAAGTTGGTTACAGCGGGGCCTTCCACAACGCTAAGCTCTTCGTCTATCCACTCAAGGATTACTGAACGACCGCTTACATCGGTAACAAAGAAATGGTATGAATTGGTTCGGGGTGAGTAGATGTCATATTCGCCAAGAAGAGATATGGCTTCTTCTACCGAGGCACACTTATCAAGAATTACACGTGAGGCGGAGTACATCAGAAGGTCAGGCTTTGACGTATCATTTACAACATGCTTGTTATCCAGTTCAAGAACAGATATACCAAGACCTTTCTCATTAATTCCGTCGCAGATACACCAGGGTGCTGCGAAAAGAAGGGACAGACTTTCTTCATCTTCAATGGAATAGTCACAGTGTTTTCCAAGATTAATATGAAGCATATCAACTATTCCGATGGAGGAATAGCCATCAGAGGGATGTGTTCTGATAATCAGAGAATCAGCCGGGTAAGGCATATCGTAATTTCTTCCGAAGAGGTGATTCCCGGAAGGATCAAGGACGCTGAAAGATGAGCAGCCCATATCATGAATATCCCCGGTGGGAACTCCATGGGTAAGGTTGTTTGTCATCCAGACATCAAAAGAAATTACGTCTTTGATGTTTTCAGCCAGATACTCTTCTACCTTATAATCCGTGTAGGAATCAAGGAGGTAGATTCCGTCGGCAAGCTTTGTCAGGGAATCAAGAGTTTTCGCTTCAGGATCTTCTGCTGCTACCTGAGAAGCGATCTCAGAAGTACTGGCTTCAGAAGTACCGACCTCAGAAGTACCTGTTTCAGAAGGACTGTTTACAGAAGAACAGCCGAAAAGAAGAGAAGACAAAGATAGTGCGGATAAGATCATAAAAAATTTCTTCTTCATAACAACTCCCTTCCCCTCAAATGTTAATCAAATTATATCCGATAGCCCCAACACCTAAAACAGGAAAAACTTCACTTAATAAGGGGTGAAAATACAGAGGATATGTTATGATTAAAGAAATCATCCACAAAAGAGGAAAATCATGAACAAGAAAGTTTATTTTGCAGGGTCAATAAGAGGCGGTCGTGTTGATGCCGCTTTATATCAGAGAATTATAGAATATATTAAGAAAACAGATGACGTGCTTACGGAACATATCGGAGACCTGTCCTTAAGCATTCTTGAGCAGGGCCGGGATAAGGATGCTTTAATATATGAGCAGGACACAGCGTGGCTTCGGGAATGTGATGTCCTTATTGCTGAGTGCACCTGTCCGTCTTTGGGTGTGGGCTATGAGCTTGCCTATGCAGAAAAATATGAAAAGCCCTGCCATATTTTCTACGATAAGAATAAGGCCGAACTTTCCGCTATGCTTACGGGTGATTCGTATTTTAATATCCATCCCTACGAGAAGGAAGAGGATATCTACCCAATTCTTGATTCTATTCTAAAGTAGTTAAACAGGAGATGACACATGAGTGTTTGGATAATTATATTAATAGTCAGTCTCTTATCATGTCTGGTGGGAGTTATATATCTGACAGCAACGGTAACAAAGTTTCCCCTTATCAACAGAATATCTAATGGTAAAAAATGGCTGAGGAATCTCATTTCTCTGCTTCTTGTTATAGTCACCTTCCTTATACTGATGCAGATCTGGTCCCTTACCAATGCCATAGTTGTGTTCCTGGGAGCGTTTGTTTTAAGACTTGTCCTTGGAATCCTGGGAGCCATTATTAAAAGGGTCCGTGGCAGGGAGTTTAAATTCTATTGGCAGGGATGGGGAGCCTTACTCCTGACAATAGTTTATTTTGCCGTAGGTTACTACCTGAACTTCAATGTTTGGATGACAGAGTATAAGCTTCAGACAGATAAGCTTGACGGTGGCTTAAGAATAGCCATGTTTGCGGATTCCCACATAGGAACCACCTTTGACGGTGACGGATTTGCAAAGAACATGGATGAGATTATGAAGTACAATCCGGACATACTTCTTATCGTTGGTGACTATGTGGACGATGGCACCACGAAGGAGGATATGATAAGGGCCAGTGAAGCTCTGGGAGAACTTAAGGTTCCTTATGGAGTATGGTACGCAATAGGAAATCATGACAGAGGCTACAACAGAGCTGAAGATAAGTCTTTTGACGAGCGAGAACTTGTGAAGGCTTTAATGGATAATGGTGTGGGAATTCTTGTGGATGAAAGTGTTCTTATAGATGACAGATTCTATCTTGTGGGACGGGAGGATGCTTACTATTCGGACAGAGCAAGCATTGAAGAACTTACTAAGGATCTGGATAAGAATATATACACCATAGTAATGGACCACCAGCCCACCGATTACGCCAACGAGGCGGCAGCAGGGGTGGATCTGGTGCTTTCGGGACATACCCATGGGGGGCAGCTATTCCCTGTTAATCATGTAGGTGACTGGTTTGGAATCAACGACAGAACCTATGGATATGAAAAAAGAAATAACACGGATTTCATCGTTACTTCCGGCATCTCCTGCTGGGAAATAAAGTTCAAAACCGGGACGAAATCCGAGTTTGTTATAATCGACCTTGAATAGTTTTGAGGCTTCGTTTGTTCTCATACATAAGATTGTCGGCGCGCTCAAAAATATCAGAAACAGAAACATCTGATTCGGGCTTATAAGTTGACATTCCTATGGCAACAATGGGGCCTGTGTTTGTTTTGGCATTATATGTTATTTCTTTCTTAAACTTTTCTACCAAAGATTCTTTTATTGAAAAATCGTTTCCTCTCAGAAAGACAACAAATTCATCTCCGCCGATTCTGAATACAGGGCTGTGGGCAAAGATACTGCATATGAAGGTGCAGCATTCTTTTATATACTCATCTCCTGCCCGGTGACCTTCCAGATCATTAACTTCCTTAAGGTTGTTTATATCGCAAACCACAAGGGAAAAAGTAAGATAATCCAATCCGTTATCAATATTGCCCTGTACGGAACTGACTAATTCCATGTAAGCAGTTTTGTTCTTAACTCCCGTAAGTTCGTCACGTCTTGCCAGTTCTTTCTCGGTCTTAAGGGCCTTAAGACTGTCTTTTTGCTTCTTCAGACGGGCAGATTCTGCAGTAATTTCATCATGTACATCTTTATCGCAAACAACAATATGCTGATTGTCACCGGCACGAAAAACGGTGAAGCTGAAATATCTTGGTTTCCCTTTAATCATTAATCGATATTTAAAGGAATAGGAACTTTTATCTTCAAGATTTTTAAGCATGGTTTCCTTGTCAAACAAAGACTCTGCGAATTCCTGATCATCGGGATGTACGAATTTCTTTATATTTTCCCTGGTTTCAGAAAAGAAATCGTTGAGAGTTGTAGGCACGTTCAGGGAGGCATATTGCTCACTGGTGGAGAACTCCTGATACTTTCCTGTTTCCATGTTTATGTAGTAGATTGCCTCAAATTCCTCCGCAAGGGAAGCGGCAATATGGTTGTAGGTTTCCTTTTCCTTGTTGAATATCTTTCGCTCATCTTCCTCGATAAAAACATGAATTAAAGTGGTGGCAATCAGACATCCGACGGTATAAAAAGGGAAATCTGTATATATATTCTGGAAAAACATGAAAAGCGTAAGAGCAAAACCGGAGAAGGCTACGGTTCGATTGTGTATTTTGGCTTTTCCTGTGGTTCTGGATGAAATGATATATGCATGAATTGAGGTGGAAAGAAACATCAAAAACAAAACCCCAAAGGTAAAATACCTGGCGACACCGGGGACATAATTAAATTCATGATCATAGAAGAAAAGAACAGGGGTAAAGAAATTGACTATAAGAATCAGTATTTCGAGTCCAAAGAGTGCATTTGCGGCGTAGATAAGAGCACGCCCGAAACGGTTTCTGGGATCCTGATATGAGACCACGTAATGAACCCACAAAAGGACTGAGAATGTCATAATTATAAAAAATAAAATGGTATCGATATAAAGAAGTATCGCTGCGCCAAAGGTGCTTAGAATTCCCCACAGAATATCCACTGCGACAAAACCGGTTACGCTGAAAAGATAATTCTTGTAGCGAAGATAGGCCGTGGAGGCAGAATCGCTTTCAGATTTAGCAAAAAACTTGTGGTTCAGTATTAAAAGAAGTGATAAAGAAATTACTCCGATGCTTGAATAATTCATCCCGATTCTCCTTATATACGAAAAAGGGCGGAGATTATTCACCCCCGCCCAATAAAATCATAACTCTAAATGTATTTAAATTCAAATTTTGGTTATTTTTAATTCACCAAAGGAAACGGAACCGTCGATTACACACTGCACTGCATCGGCTGAAGTATTGGTGTAAATTCCTCTGTCATCACAATCTCCCAAAGTAGCTGTAACCTTATTGATAACATTCCATTCTTTGGGAATGAAAAGCTGCATCTCACCAAATGAAACCTGACAGTCAATGTTGACTTTACCGCCCGGAACTTCAGCGCCGTCAAAGAATACGCTCATTTCACCGAACTGTGAGCTTAAATCTACAGAATTAAGATTTTTGCTTCTTACATATTTGGTTGCTGAACCAAATCTTAAAGAATAATTTACAATACCGTTTTCGTCATCGACGTTGCCTTCGGAATGGGTGAAGTCATTGGAGTATGACTCGCCATCTTTGTTTTTGCGATAACGGCGATGAAAGTACATTGCGTGTCTGGGGAACAGCTTCTCAAAAGCGATTGTAAGAAGAATTGCTACTATAATTACAATCCAGGGAGTAATTGCTGTGATTCCCAAAGGATCATCAAAGATTATGGCAAGTACGGCTAAAGGAATAAAGATTCCGCCGAAGTTTAAATCAATAACGCTGTGGAAAATAATAACCAGCATGAAGATGGAAATAATGATTCCCCAGGTTCCTACACCCGCGAAAGAAAGGGGTAAGTTAAATACATTAAGTTTCCAAAGAATGAGGCATACTGCCAAAGCAATTAACAAAATTGCTGAGATAATATTTTTTGTTCTTCTGTTCATTGTTTTTCTCCTGTTTAAGATTATGGTGTCAGGCTTTCCTTTAAAGATTTGTAGTAGCTTCTTGAGCAGTACACAATCTTGAAGGTTCCCTGGAACTCTACTTTGCTTGCGCCCGTCAGGTTCTTAGTAATGGAATAAACCTTGTGCGTGTTAAGTATGGTGGATTTGGAAACCCTTGTAAAATATGAAGGAAGTTTCTCCTCTAACTCATAAAGCTTGTATTTTGCTTCGAACTCGTCATTTGCGGTGTGGGCCCTTATTACACCGCCATCAGTTTCAAAAAACAAAATTTTGCTTACGGGAAGGAAGTACTCCGCATCATCTTTAAAGAAGCTGATCTGTCCCACGGAAGAGGAACTGTCAGATAAAAGCTTCTGAATCCCGGCAACCGTACTGTCCACTTCGGCGCATTTAATTGTCACTTCGTATCCCGTAACCTCGGGATCGATTTCGATTTTGACCTTCAAGTTGTTCATGATTGTATTATACAAAAGAAACGCTGTAAAAAAAGGGTTTTGGGGTAACAGGTAAAAAAATAAGGGTAACAGGTAAGAAAATACCCGCTACCCTGTTTATTAGAGTTTCTCAATATAGTCCAAAAGTGAATCCAGAGCTTCAAAGTAGTCCGGAAAGGTTTTGTTTACACATTCGGGATTATCTATGATAATTCCATCCTGCCTTAGTCCCATAAGAGAAAAAGCCATAGCCATTCTGTGGTCCTCGTATGTATCAACAACACCGGGACCCGGAACTCCGGGATAAATGCTTATGGAGTCCTCGGTGTGCTCAGTCTTTATTCCGCGCTTTGTAAGCTCAGTCACAATGGCGTTTAGTCTGTCAGATTCCTTATATTTAAGAGATGACAAACCTGTAATCATTGTGGGACGGTTGGCGAAGCAGGCAAGAACCGCCATGGTCATAGCCTGGTCGGGGCAATCGTCCATGTCGATTACCACACCCTTAATCTCTCCGTCTACGGGAGGGTAAAGGGTTAAGGCTCCGCCTTCTGTGTCAACCTCACAGCCCGTCTGATATAACGCATTGATAAAGCCGAAGTCGCTTTGTATGGAAGACTCTCCCACTCCTTTGACGCTTGCGGGAACTCCAAGCAAAGGACACATGGAGTAAATATAGGCAGCCGATGACATATCCGGCTCAATATTATAATCAAGGCCCTTGTAATTTCCGCCCTTTATGGTGACGCAGTCCTCTGAATAGTCAGGCTCAAGGCCGAAAGACTTCATCAGCTCAACGGACATATCTACATAGCTTAAGCTGTGTTTGCCCGCCATCTGTACCTTGAATCCGTCAGGCAAAAACGGCGCCGCAAGAATTAATCCGGAAAGGAACTGACTGCTCTTTGTTATGTCAACCACCGCTTCCCCGGCAGTTACCTTACCGGCCCCTTTTATGGTATAGGGGAGAGAATTCTCTTTTTCATCGAAGATAAAAGTTGCCCCCAGAGGCTTAAGAGCATTTATTAAATCCCCCATGGGGCGCTTTTTCATCTGCTCTGAAGCATCGATATGATACTCTCCATCGGAAAGGGCAAGGAGTGTGGTCAAGAATCTTGCTGCGGTTCCCGCGCTGTTAACGTTGATGGAGGCTTTCTTAAGGGGGATACGCCCTCCCGAGCCCACAATCTTTACATTTTTCTTCTTTTCATCAAGTGTCAGGGAAAAACCAAGATCTCTCAGGCATGAGATAAAGGCATCCACGTCGTCACCCTTGGCCAAACCGTACAGATTGCTTTCCCCTTCAGCCAATGCGGCAATAAGAAGAGCTCTGTTGGTGATGCTTTTGGAACCCGGCACTGAGATGTTTATACTCAAGGGGTACTCATCCGCATCCTTATATTTCTTTAATATGTTGTAAACGGGTCTTACTTTGTATTGACTCATTATAGGTCTCCAATGAAATTAGTAGGGATTTCTAAGGAAATCGCTGTGAGGGCCAGCCTCGGAAAGATTCTCCAGCATGGCCTCCTTCATAATGGAATTAAGGTTTCCTGCCAGAAGCTCCAGCTCTGTAATCCTGTCGGGTTCTCCTCTTTTCTCATAGATATCCGCAAGAAGGTAATAGGACTGACTTACATCGGTGCCTGACTCCACTGCAAAGTTTAAATACTTCTCAGCCAGATCGAGGTTGCCTGATTTGAAAAGAGAAACCGCTATTTTTTGCAATGTCTGGACCATTGTGGAATAGTTGGTATCCCATTCCGTAAGAAGGGGAAGGTTGGGAGCTCCGTATTTTAGTTTAAGTTCCGTGTTGGTATACTCGGAAAGCTTAACTATTTTGCTCTCTGTCAGGTTTTCAAGAAGGGAAAAGCTTTCCTTTAAATCTTCATCCGAGTCCTCCGGGAGAGCCAGTTCACTAAGGGGAATGGTAATATAGTTTAAATCCGCCAGACTCTTTCTTCTGGTGGAGTCAGCTTCTCTTTCTCTTTCCCAAAAATCCGCCATGAACTTATCGTCTTTCTTGCGGGCTTTATGTATTTCGTAGGCAATCCACACCACAAATACCAGTAAACTTGCCAAAAGGGGGAATTTCATATATAATTCCTTTCAGTTACTTAGTTAAATGTAACAGTTTATGGGAGCGAAAAATGTTCAATTTTCACAATCAGAAAACTAAAAGAATTATTTCCGGAATCATCATCGCAGTAGTTGTTCTTGCAATGGTTGTTCCAATGCTTCTTTATTACGTATAGTTCGGTAATAATTCCATACCATACTATCATAAAAAATAAGACACGGAAAGTAGAAGGAACCATGAGAATCGGGAAAATCTCAGAGAATACGCTGAAGCGATCCGTTTTGAAAAATACATATACAACAGGTAACAGATTGGTGCACGGTGCAAGCCTTAGGGATAATTGCGCCGTTTTTTCATATGGTGAGGAATTTGCTCTTGCAAGCACCCACCAGGTCCTCCTTACAAATCCGGAGGATTCCTTAAGATTCTCCATAATAAGGGGCGTCAACAACATTTATGCCCAGGGAGGAAAGCCTGAAGCTGTGCAGCTGGCTCTTCTTTTACCCGAGAATATGGAGGAGCCCGAGCTTTCCGATCTTATGAAGGCTGCGGCAAAGACTGCAAAGGAACTGGAGATTTCAGTGTCCGGCGGAAGCACCAAAACAGATAAAAGAATCAAGGAACCCGTAATTTCCGTTACTGCAATCGGAAGCAGAAAGGAAAAGGACCTTCCTGAGGTGAAGGCGGGATGGGATATTCTTCTTACAAGACCCATCGCCCTTTCCGGAACAGCGATTCTTGCTAAAGAGAAGGAAGAGGAGCTAAAGAAAAGATACCCTTCGCGTTATATTGAGGAAGCGAAAGTTTTTGACAGGGATCTGATACTTCTTCCTGAGGCCGCCACCGCCATGAAGTCCTTCCCTTGCAGAATGTTCAGCGTTACTGAGGGCGGAATCTTCGGATGCCTTTGGGAGGCAGCAAGAATTGCCGGGGTAGGACTTGAAATTGAATTAAAGAAGATACCAATTCGCCAGGAAAGTGTGGAAATCTGCGACTTTCTGGGGATTAATCCCTATGAACTGATGTCCGATGGCACCATGCTTGTAATGACTCCTGATGGAGAAGGATACAAGGATGCCTTGCCGGAAGAGGGAGTTGAAGCAGTTTTAATTGGCACAACAAAGGCGAATAATGATAAGATAATATTAAATGACGATGAGGTTCGCTACATTGATAAACCTGCGGCGGACTCCATATACATATTATTTGAATAAAAAGGAGAAAAAGCATGAGAGAAGAATTATTGGCTGTAATCGAGAAGAACAGCAGAATAGATTTGAAAGAACTGGCAGTAATCCTTGGAGTTGAAGAAATAGATGTAGTAAATGAAATGGCAAAGCTTGAAAGCGAAGGAGTTATCTGCGGTTATCACACAATGATCAACTGGGAGAAAACCAGCCTTGAAAAGGTGGGAGCTCTTATCGAAGTAAAGGTTACGCCTCAGAGAGGTCAGGGATTCGATTCCATGGCTGAAAGAATTTACAAGTACCCCGAAGTGGATGCTGTATATCTTTTGTCCGGCGGTTATGACCTTCTTATCATCATTGAGGGCAAGACCATCAAGGAGGTTGCTTCCTTTGTATCCGACAAGCTTTCAACCCTTGATAACGTTCTTAGCACAGCAACACACTTTATCCTTAAGAAATATAAGGAACACGGAACAATCTTCAAAAAAGAACACGCTGATGAGAGAGAGAGGATAACATTATGAGAAATATGCTATCCGACCAGGTTGTCGGCCTGAAGCCTTCGGGCATCAGAAAGTTTTTTGATATTGTAAGCGAGATGAAAGATGCCATCTCTTTGGGCGTAGGTGAGCCGGATTTTGACACACCCTGGCACATAAGAGATGAGGGTATTTATTCCCTTGAGAAGGGTAAAACCTTCTATACCTCAAATGCAGGTCTTAAGGAACTTCGAGTAGAGATCTGTAATTACATGCAAAGAAAGAACGGATTAAAGTACGACCCTCTTAAGGAAGTTTTAATTACCGTTGGTGGCTCAGAAGCAATTGACGTGGGACTTCGTGCAGTTATAAACCCCGGTGATGAGGTTCTTATTCCTCAGCCAAGCTACGTTTCTTACGAGCCCTGCGCAATCCTTGCCGGAGCAAAGCCCGTTATCATCGATCTTAAGGCAGAGAATGAATTCAGGCTTACCGCAAAGGAAGTTGAGGATGCCTGCACTGACAAAACAAAGGTATTGATTCTTCCCTTCCCCAACAACCCTACCGGGGCAATTATGGAGAGAAAGGATTTAGAGGCTATTGCAAAGGTTATCATCGAGAAGGACTTACTTGTTATGTCCGATGAAATCTATGCAGAGCTTACCTATAAAGGAGAGCACGTTTCCATAGCAAGTCTTCCCGGAATGCAGGAGAGAACCATCCTCATTAACGGTTTCTCCAAGGCATATGCCATGACGGGATGGAGACTTGGTTATGCCTGCGGACCTGCAGACATCATTGCTCAGATGACCAAGATTCACCAGTTTGCTATCATGTGCGCCCCTACCACCAGCCAGTATGCAGCTATTGAGGCATTAAAGAACGGTGATAATGACGTGGAAGAGATGAAAACCGCATATAACCAGAGACGTCGTTTCCTTATGAATGCTTTTAAGGAGATGGGTCTTGAGTGCTTTGAGCCCTTCGGTGCCTTCTATGTATTCCCCTGCATTAAGGAATTCGGAATGACCAGTGAAGAGTTTGCCACAAGATTCCTTGAGGAAGAAAAGGTTGCTGCTGTCCCCGGAACGGCATTCGGAAACAGCGGAGAGGGCTTCCTAAGAATATCCTATGCATATTCAATTGATAATTTGAGGGAAGCAATCGGAAGACTTGACAGGTTTGTTAAGAAATTAAGAGCTGAAAAGAAATAAGAAAACAAATTATTAAGGCGGATACCTCTAGGTATCCGCCTTTTTGATTTATGCAACTTCTTCGATTGTCGCCGGTTCTTTTTTGTAGGCCTTTACTATGAAGACTGCCATAACAGCAACCATTGCAAAGAGAATAATCTCAAGGACAACTGCTGATGTTGCGGAAGCCAATAAAACTGTAACGGCATCAATGAATGCATGGATTGCAATTGCCAGGAAGAACAGTTTAATATTTTTATCCTTAACTGCTCTGTAAACTATGTATGACAGACACAGATGAATGCCGATTGCTGAGATTCTTTCAACTCCACCCAGGTAAAATGTAAGGGCCGGTGTGGTAAGAAGTGTCTCTACACCTGCCTTTGTAGCTGATAAGGTAGGCTCGGTAAGGGCAGAATAAAGGGATTCGATGTTTCCGCTGTTAATCATGGCTGCAGTAGACAGGTTTGAAATACTTGCGGCTCCCAAAAGAATGATGGCCTCGATTCCGCCGTGACCTATGCCGTACATAACGCTGTTTTCTTTGGTGAGGTGTCTCTTCATAACCGTTTTGAAAGCTACAAGACGACCTGTTTCCTCAAAGACACCGGCAGCAAGACCGCCGTATATTGCTCTGAACCACACGTTGGTTGTAATCAGGTCTCCGGTGGCAAGAAATACCACGTTATGAAGAAGGCTCTCAAGAACAAGGGCAAATGCTATAAATGTACCGGCTCCCACAAGAACTGAAAGGAACCAGGGTTTGAGTTTAATCTTTGCGATAATCATAAGCGCGATGGGAAGCAGAATTGCTATACATAATGAAAAAATCATTCCGCCCATTGCTGCGCTTGATACTGTCTGACTCATTACTATTCTCTCTCCTCTAATTTTTTAATTGGATGGAACTATTTGAATTTAACTGCAGTACCGAAGGCAATAACTTCAGCAGCGCCCTGCATAACAGCAGAGGAACCGAAACGAATACCCACAATGGCATCTGCTCCCATGGACTCAGCTTCGTCAACCATACGCTTTGTGGCAATCTGGCGAGCCTCAATTAACATTTCGGTGTAGCTTTTAATCTCGCCACCAACAAGGGTTTTCATTCCTGCCATGAAGTCCTTACCAAAGTTCTTGGACTGTACAACAGTACCTTTTACGAGACCAAGGGCCTCAAATTCTGTTCCGGGAATTGTTTCAATACTTACTAGCTTCATCTTCTTCTCCTCCTTCAATTTCCTTGAATCTTTGAATTAATGCAACGATGCAACCGATAATAACGATGGCACCGATACTTCCGATAAGAATCATCATTGAGATGGGCATTCCGTCCGGTATTCCGGCTATTCCGATCAACAAAAGATAACTTATTATCAGAAGTGAGAACACTATGGCAGCTATAAGAGCGCCGTTCTTTTTCTTCTTCACGTCGGTATTTGACACATCCATAAATGTCTTACCTCCTTTTTCGAGATTTCTTATCTCTTCCAGATACTCTTCAGCTTTGAAATCCGAATACTCAAGATTCTTTTCCTTAATGGAATCACACAGTTCATAGGCTGCCTCAAGGGAGTGTATTTCCTTTTTTAAATTAGAACTTTGTTTCTCGAAGCACTGACTTAATGTGATTTCCTTTTTTTGTACCTGACGGATATCCTCCAGAGGAACCGCAAGCTTTCTTAGGAATTTGATTTTGTTAAGCTCGTCTACATCTTTTAAGGAATATTCTCTGTATCCGTTCTCCGGATTTCTGGAAGGATTTAAAAGTCCCTGATCTTCATAGAAGCGAATATTCTTCTTTGAGATATCCACCAGCTCTTCAACCTGATTAATTTTCATTCAAAACCTCGTTAATTATCTCGATTGGCCTTTCGATAAACCGAATTTACACCTTCCACAAGATGGAAGGTCAACACTTTTTTTAAAAATTTTTAAAAAAGTTCGAAACAGCCCTTTCTATCAATTATAATAGATACAGTTATATTTACAATTGAAAATAATGGAGAAAAAAGAAATGCATATAGTTCTACATCAGCCGGAAATCCCCGCAAATACGGGCAATATCGGAAGAACCTGTGTGGCAACAGGCACATCCTTACACCTTATAGAACCTTTGGGATTCAGACTGGACGAGAAGAGTATCAAGAGATCCGGAATGGATTACTGGGAACATTTAAATGTTACAAGGTACATAAACTACAACGAATTTCTTGAGAAAAATCCCGGAGCCAAAATCTGGTATGCCACCACGAAAGCAAGACGTTCTTATACAGAAGTAAGCTTCGGAGAGAATGATTATATTATGTTTGGCAAGGAAAGCGCAGGTATTCCGGAGGAAATTCTGGTGGATAATGAGGAAACCTGTATAAGAATTCCAATGTTACCTGAAATACGTTCTCTAAATCTGTCTAACTCAGTGGCAATTGTTCTTTATGAAGCTCTCAGACAGAACGATTTCAAGTCCATGGAAAGAACAGGGAAACTCCACAGACTGGAGTGGAAGGACTGAGGAAATATGGTAAAATGTAAGGAAGGAGGCAGTCATGGCAGATAACGAACAAAAGATACAGGACTCCGAGTTTCTACGTGAAAAAATTAAGGAACGTCCTTTAAATAAAAGGAGACTTTTGAGAAGAACCCTGATTACAGCCGGTCTGGGAGTTGTTTTTGCACTCATAGCCAGCGTAACCTTCCTTATAATGGAACCTCTCATCAGTAAGAGGCTTGCCCCCGAGGAAGCACCCAAGCAGGTTGACTTCCCTGAGGAGATAGACATCAACGACGAGATTGCTCCTGAGGATATGCTGGTGGATGAGAAACCGGAGGAAACTACGCCTGAAGTTCAGGAAATTCCCGAGGAGAAAATTGAGGAGATTGTAGCCACTATTCCTAAGACTTTGGATGACTATAATCAGCTTGGAGATGCCAGCGTTGAGTATGTAAGGGAACAGCAAAAAGCAATGGTTACCGTAACGGGAGCTGTATCCAACACGGACTGGTTTAATGAAACCTATGAGAGCAAAGGAGCAACTGCCGGTTTTATCTTCTTTAATAATGATGTTGATTTGCTTATTCTGGTAGACAGAACAAACATAGCCAAAGCTGAGAAGATAACGGTTACCTTTTTCGATGGAACGAATGTTGAAGGCTATGAGAAGATGCACGATTCCGAGACCAACCTGGCGGTTGTTGGGGTGCCTCTTGCATCAATCCCAGGTTATTTGACGGAAAACATTAAGATAGCGTCTCTTGGATCCTCCAATCCCGTTTCCGGGCTGGCAGGACTTCAGGTTGTTGCCATAGGAAGCCCTGTTGGACAGGACAGAAGTGTATGCTTCGGCAGAATTACTTCCGACTCGGCAATACTTAATAAGGCCGATTCCAACTACAAGCTTATTACCACCGATATCTACGGTTCCACCAACGGCTCCGGTGTTCTTATGGACATGAAGGGTCAGGTTATCGGAATAATTGCCATGAAGGAGAATACCTCCGACATGGGAAATGCGCTTTGTGCAATCGGAATAAGCGAACTTAAGAAGATAATCACAAAGATGGGCAACGGAATTGAGATTCCTTATGCAGGAATTGTGGGAACAGATGTAACCATCGAGATTCACAATACCCAGGACATTCCATATGGAGCATTCATCAAAGAGATTTATATGGATTCGCCTGCAATGTTAGCGGGAATTCAAAGAGGCGATGTAATAGTTTCGGTCAATGACAAGAACGTTGACAGATTCGCCACCTACACCAACGCCATAATGAACGCACATCCCGGAGAGGTTGTTTCCATAACGGTTAAAAGGCCCTCCCAGGATGAGTACAAAGAAATGACTTTTAAAGTTGAGGTAAAAGCGAACTAAATAGATGAAAAAGACACTCTACCTTAAGTTTATAATTGCATATATTATTTTCGGTGTCTTTGGATTTTTCCTTATAGGACTTTTGGTACCCATGATTGCGCAGGACACATTAAAGAAGGAGAGAGCCGAGGACTTGTACACTGAAGCAGTGCTCATTGCAGACACCTATGCCTCAGGATTGTATACAAACGACACCTCCCTTGGAGCGGTTAAGAATCAGCTGGATGTGTTAAGCGTATTTATAAACGCCACAATCCGTGTTATTAACCCTTCCGGAAGAGTGGTTCTTAGCTCCGACACACCTCTTGATGTGGATAACGTGGAGATAATCGATAACTTTGATCCTACGGCAGCAGGCACTTCCTATTATATGATAGACGATTTCTACGGTTATTATGATTCGGATGTGCTTACGGTTTATGCGCCAATTACCGCTACCTATAAGGTAAGAGGATATGTGGTAATCAACTCATCTCTCACACAGATAACCCAGGCATCAGAGAAGTATTTGAGTATTGCGTACATAACACTTTTAATAGCATTTTTGCTTTCACTGATTGTCCTAATCTTCTTCACGGAGCTGGTTTACTCTCCCCTTAAGAAGATTACTTATGCTACAGAGCAGTACGCATCCGGAAACATGCATTATGAATTCCAGGTTGAGTCCAGTGATGAGATGGGATATCTGGCAGCAGCTCTTGGATATATGGCCAGTGAGATTGCAAGGGCAGAGGATGATCAAAAGAAGTTTGTGGCCAACGTTTCCCACGACTTCCGCTCGCCCCTTACATCCATAAGAGGTTATCTTGAGGCAATGATAGACGGAACAATTCCGCCTGAGATGCACGAGAAATACCTGACCATTGTATTGAATGAAACAGAGAGACTGACCAAGCTAACCAACTCGCTGCTTACATTAAACAATCTCAACACCAAGGGCTTGATGCTTAACAGAACCAATTTTGACATAAATGCGGTAATACGAAATGTGGCTGCCACATTTGAGGGAACCTGCAAGAATAAGAAACTTGCAATCGAGCTTATTCTTACCGGTGAGGAATTGTATGTCAACGCAGATATGGAAAAAATACAGCAGGTTCTCTATAACCTGACAGACAACGCCATTAAGTTCAGCCATCACGATTCACTTATTAAAATAGAAACCACAGAAAAGAAAAACAAAGTATTTGTATCCGTCAAAGACTACGGAATAGGAATTCCCAAGGAAGACCAGAAATATGTATTTGACCGTTTCTACAAGTCCGATGCTTCAAGAGGTAAGGACAAGAAGGGAACGGGTCTTGGTCTGTCCATAACCAAGGAGATTATCCACTCCCATGACGAGCATATCGATGTAATCAGTACCGAGGGAGTCGGAAGCGAGTTTGTTTTCTCCCTTCCTTTGGCGGATGAAAAGGAACAAAAGGTAATTGAATAATGAATGATAAAGTTTTACATACTCTTGAGTATGACAAGATAATAAAACTCCTTACGGACAAGGCTACTTCAGAGCCCGGAAGGAAGTTATGCAGAGAACTTCTCCCCATGAGTGATCTGGATGAGATTGAGAAGGCCCAGACAGAGACAGCTGATGCCTTTGGATATATTCTCAAAAAAGGAAGCATCTCCTTTGGGAATAACAAGGACATTGGCTATTCCGTCAAGTCTCTTGAGATAGGAAGCACCTTATCCATAGCAGAGCTTTTATCAATAGCAGGGCTTCTTGAAAATGTTGAGAGAGTTAAGAAGTATGGAGAAAAGGACAGGGAAGAGACGCCCGATGATTCCCTTACCGAATATTTCGAGGGGCTGTCACCTCTTTCAAACCTTTCCAAAGAAATCAGAAGATGTATTATTTCTGAGGAAGAGATTGCGGATGATGCAAGTCCTAATCTCAAATCCATAAGAAGAAACAAGATACACGCCGGGGAGAAGATTCACTCTCAGTTAAACTCACTGGTTAACGGAAGCGCAAGGACATATCTCCAGGACGCAGTTATTACCATGCGCAACAACAGATACTGCCTCCCGGTTAAAGCTGAGTATAAATCAAATGTACCCGGAATGGTCCATGACCAGTCATCTACCGGCTCAACGGTTTTCATTGAGCCTGCTTCGGTGGTTGAGTTAAACAATAAGATAAGGGAGCTGGAGCTTCAGGAAAAGGAAGAAATCGGAATTATTCTAAGGGACTTAAGTGCAGTTGCTGGGTCCCATACCGAGGAACTTGTTGCCAACCACAAGATAATGTCTAAACTGGACTTCATCTTTGCGAAAGCCGGTCTGGCAGCTGACGAGAATGCATCACGCCCTGTATTTAATAAGGATAAGATAATCAGAATAAGAAGGGGCAGACATCCCCTTTTGGATAAGAAAAGCGTTGTGCCCATAGATATTCATTTGGGTGATGATTTTGATTTACTGGTAATTACAGGACCCAATACAGGAGGTAAAACCGTATCTCTCAAAACCGTGGGTCTCTTTACATTAATGGGCCAGGCAGGATTACATATTCCTGCGGCAGACAGATCATCCCTTTCGGTATTTACCGAGGTTTATGCGGATATCGGTGATGAGCAGAGCATTGAGCAGAGCCTGTCCACTTTTTCGTCCCACATGACGAGTATAGTAAAGATACTGGAGCATGCAGACGAGAACTCACTTTGTCTTTTCGATGAATTGGGTGCCGGAACAGACCCTACAGAAGGTGCTGCTCTTGCCATAGCCATTCTTAATTATCTCCATGACAGGGGAATAAGAACCATGGCCACCACCCACTACAGTGAGCTTAAGGTTTATGCTCTTTCTACAAAGTTTGTGGAGAATGCCTGCTGTGAGTTTGATGTGGAGTCTTTACGTCCCACTTACAGACTTTTAATCGGTATTCCAGGTAAGAGTAATGCCTTTGCAATATCCAAGAAGCTTGGACTTTCAGATGAGATTATAGAAGCAGCCAAGGAGCAGATTACCGAGGAGAAGGAAAGCTTCGAGGATCTGATTGCAACTCTTGAAAACAACCGAATCACCCTGGAGAAGGACAGAGAAGAGGTTGATGCAGCCAAGGCAAGAATTGAGGGCCTGGAGAGAGACTTAAAAAACAGGCTTGATAAGGTAACGGAATCCAAGGAGAAAATAATCCGCGAGGCCAACGAGGAGGCAAGGCTGATTTTGCAGGAGGCCAAGGATTATGCCGATGAAACTATTCGAATTATGAATAAAACCGGCGGCGGAATCTCCATGAAGGAACTTGAGGCCAAGAGAAGCGAGGTTCGAGGCAAGATAAGCCAGAAGAACGAGAAGCTGTCAGTTAAGCAGAAGGAAGCATCGGGCGGTCTTGACCCGGATAAGCTTAAGAAAGGCGATTCCGTAAGAGTACTGTCCATGGGCGTAAAGGGAATAGTAAACACCTTGCCCGACGCAAAGGGCAATCTTTACGTACAGTGTGGTATACTTAGGTCTCAGGTAAATATCAAAGATCTGGAATTGGTTGACGAGGCAGAGGTGTTCACCGAAGGCAGTAAGTTTAAGGGTGGAAACACATCGAAGATTCGAATGTCCAAGTCTTTTGCGGTTCCCACAGAGATTAATCTTCTTGGAAAGAGAGTGGATGAAGCTATTGCAGAACTTGACAAGTACCTGGATGATGCATATCTGGCACATCTTCCTTCCGTAAGAATTGTTCACGGAAAGGGAACCGGGGCACTTCGAAGTGCTGTTCAGAACTTACTTAAGAAGAATAAAAGCGTTAAGTCCTACAGACTTGGCGAGCACGGTGAAGGTGACGCAGGAGTTACCATCGCTGAATTCAAATAAGATAAGGGGTTAGTATGGCGGTAAACAAACAGAAAATACTTATAGTGGATGACGATAACAACATAGCAGAACTTATTTCTCTGTACCTTACCAAGGAATGCTATGAGACCATGATCGTAAATGACGGAGAATCTGCCGTTGCGGCAGTGGATACTTTTGCTCCCAATCTGATTCTTCTGGATCTGATGCTTCCCGGTATCGACGGATACCAGGTGTGCAGAGAAGTGAGAACCAAATCACAGATTCCCATTATCATGCTCTCAGCCAAGGGAGAAATCTTTGATAAGGTTCTGGGCCTTGAGATGGGTGCTGACGATTACATGGAGAAGCCCTTTGATACAAAGGAGCTTGTTGCCAGAGTCAAGGCGGTTCTCAGAAGATACAAACCGGCAGTTACGGCACCTGTTCCGGAAGGTGAGCAGAAGGTTGAGTATCCGGATCTCTCGATTAACAGAACCAACTATTCTGTAATCTATTTGGGAGAGCCTGTGGATATGCCTCCGAAGGAGCTGGAGTTATTGTATTTCCTCGCTTCCTCACCCAACCATGTATTTACAAGAGAACAGTTACTTGACCAGATTTGGGGATATGAGTACATCGGCGATACCAGAACAGTAGACGTTCACATCAAGAGACTCAGAGAGAAGCTTGGAGACCACGAGGCATGGCAGATTGCCACAATCTGGGGCATCGGTTATAAGTTTGAAACAAAGAATTAAGCATTAGGAACGAGGATTTAAATGAAGTATATTAAAGATTTTCACGATGGAGACAGAATTAACGACATCTACCTTTGCAAGCATAAACAGTCCGCAGTGACCAAGACCGGAAAGCCTTATGACAATGTAATCTTGCAGGACAAGACCGGTGCAATCGATGCAAAGATCTGGGAGCCCAACAGTGCGGGAATAGAAGATTTCGATGTTCTTGACTATGTGGACATTACCGGAGAGGTATCGGTTTTTAACGGAGCGCTGCAGCTTAGCATAAAGAGAGTCAGAAAGTGCCACGAAGGAGAATATGACCCGAGGGAGTACCTTCCTGTAAGTAAATATCCCATCGATGAAATGTTTGACCAGCTTTTGTCTCTTGTGGATTCCATTGAGAACGAGTATCTTAAGAAGCTTCTTAACAAGTTCTTCAGAGAGGACGAAGATTTTATAAAGAAATTCAAGAATTCATCAGCAGCCAAGTCTGTTCATCACGGCTTTGTGGGAGGACTTCTTGAACATACATTAAGTGTTACCAAGCTTTGCAACTACTATTGCAAGCACTACCCAATTCTTAAGAGAGATTTGCTCCTTTCGGCTGCGATGCTTCATGATATTGCCAAAACCAGAGAACTCTCCGCTTTTCCCGTAAATGATTATACGGACGAGGGAAATTTCCTGGGACACATTGTTATGGGCGTTGAGATGGTAGGGGAGAAAATAAGACAGATTGACGGTTTCCCCTCTCTTCTTGAGGCTGAAATCAAACACTGCATTGTGTCACATCATGGTGAGTATGAGTATGGCTCACCCAAGAAACCTGCAATCATTGAGGCAGTGGCCCTTAACTACGCGGACGATATTGACGCCAAGATGGAAACCTTTAAGGAGATGCTTGAGGGAACAACCGAAACAGGCTGGCTCGGCTTCAACAGATTATTTGATTCTAACGTAAGAGGAACAGTCATTTAGGTAGGAAAATGGATTATAAGAAGAATGACCTGGCGGAAGTCACCATTACCGATATAGGCAATGACGGAGAGGGAATCGGCAAGATAGATGGATATACTCTCTTTATTAAAGATGCGGTAATAGGCGATACAGTTTCTGCCAAGATAATGAAAGCCAAAAAGAATTATGCCTATGCACATTTGGAGAAGGTTTTGAAACCTTCTCCTTTTCGTGTTGATGCGCCCTGTCCTGTGGCAAGACAGTGCGGTGGGTGTCAGATACAGAACCTTGCCTATGAAAAGCAGCTTGAGTATAAGTTTAACAAGGTTAAGAACGATTTACTGAGAATCGGTGGTTTTTCACAGGAGGAAGTGGCAGCAGTCATGGAGCCCATCGTGGGTATGGACGAGCCCTTCAGGTACAGAAATAAGGCTCAGTTTCCGGTGGGATGCGACAGAGATGGGAACCTGATTTCCGGTTTCTATGCGGGAAGAACCCACAGTATTATTCCTGTTAAAGATTGTCTTTTGGGCGTTGAGGAGAACAAGGAAATACTTGAAGCTGTTCTTTCCTATATGAGAGAGTGCAAGGTCTCTTCCTATGACGAGATTACCGGTAAGGGAATCGTAAGGCACGTTCTTATCAGGAAGGGCTTTAGCTCTGAGGAATTGATGGTTTGCCTTATCATTAATGCTGATAAGCTTCCACATCAGAAAACGCTTGTGGAGAAGCTTCAGAATATAAAGAACATAGTCAGCGTTTCCGTAAACATAAATAAAGAGAAAACCAATGTAATCCTTGGCAAAGAAACCAAGACTATTTTTGGCTTAAAGACAATTGAGGATACTTTGTGGGAAGTGGATCCCTCCACATTTAAGGAAACCGAGGAGGGAGTTACTTACAGTATTTCTCCAAAGTCTTTCTACCAGGTTAACCCTGTTCAGACCCAGAAATTGTATTCTCTTGCCCTGTCTTACGCGGGGCTTACCGGGAAGGAATCAGTTTGGGATTTGTACTGCGGAATCGGAACCATTTCCCTTTTCATGGCACCTCATGCCAAGAGGGTATACGGAGTTGAGATAGTACCTGAAGCCATAGCCGATGCTAAGAAGAATGCTGGGATAAACGGTTTCAATAATACGGAGTTTTTTGTCGGGAAAGCTGAAGAAGTACTTCCCAAATTCTATGAGAATCCTTCAGATAAGGATATGACTCACCCAGATGTAATTGTGGTGGACCCTCCGAGAAAGGGCTGCGATGAAGTATGCCTTAATACAATGCTTCAGATGAAACCTGAGCGAATTGTCTATGTAAGCTGCGATCCTGCCACCCTTGCCAGGGACCTTCGAATCCTTGTGGATGGCGGCTATGAATTGAAGAAAGTTCGCCCGGTGGACCAGTTTCCACATACAATTCATACGGAAGTCTGTTGTTTGCTTGAACAATTAAGATCCGCAAAGGAGCATATTTAAATCACAATCGATGCTGAGGATTACTATAGGATCAAGGATTCCGAGAAAGCCGAATGAATCGGAGAGCGCCTTTACCGGCGATTATTTGTACTATGAGATTGTGATTTGAAGGTGTGCAACTTATAGTTGCGAGAATCGCAGAAAGAGCGCTTCCTGGTTGGTGGAGAGGTTTGCATATATCAGGTAATCTATATTTGCAACGCGGGGCAAAAATAAAAAAGCAAGTATAGATGAAAAGGAGAATCAAAATGAGTTTTGGAAAAAACCTTCAGTATTTACGCCAGCTTAGTAAAAACATGACACAGGAAGCTCTTGCGGAAAAGTTAAACGTAAGCCGCCAGACAATCTCAAAATGGGAAATGGATGCAGCAAATCCGGAAATGGACAAGGCACTGGAAATATGCAGGATATTTAACTGCTCTCTGGATAATCTTTTCAGGGAGGAGATGGACGAGCGCAGTGATGCATATTCAAACCTGCGGGTAGAGGAAGTCGCCGGTTTTTGCTACATAGAGCATACGGTGATCAGCACGGATCCTGAGAGTGATGCGATCAGCCGGATGTATAAGATCGCAAAAGAAAACGGCATTGAAAACCCGAGGGTAATCGGATGGGACTTTCCGAATCTTTCCCAGGAGCAGGTGAATGTCTTTAATATGCATGGATATACAGCTGCGCTGATACTGCCTAAAGGGTTGAAGCTGGAAGGGATGAATGTCAAAGAACAGTCTGCTCATAAATATGTTGCGATTCATATAGACAGACCGTTTGATAATCCATTCGTTACAATACCGGGAGCATATCACACCCTGTTTGATTTTATGAGGACGAACGGTTTGGAACGTGTTGATAATGGAGTGATCCCCTGTTTTGAAACGGATGGAGAGAGCATGGACGTTTATATTGCATGTAAGTGAGGCGTGGCCTATGAGTTTACAGTTATTAAAGGCAGGCACTTCCGATGCGCTTACATTGAACGGAATATCGAAGCGTGCATTTGACAGTGATAATCTAGTCGGGGCACCATCACCGGGTGGCCCACCCGGATATATGTCATTGCCGTTTCATACGAAAATGGCCAGGCAGGGGCATCTGTATAAACTGACAGATGAAGGCCTGATTGTCGGCGGTGCTATTCTTTTTCTCAAAAATGATGTTTTGAATGTTGGCAGGATATTTATTGCGCCGGAACATTTCCGAAAAGGATATGGGATTTTTATGATGCATGAAGTGGAGAACATGTTCCCGGAAGTAAAAGAGTTTACGCTTGATACCCCTGTTTGGAATGCCAGGACAAACAGTTTTTATTCTAAGCTTGGCTATAAAGAAATAAAGCGAGATAAGGAGTTTGTGTTTTATTCAAAACATCGCTGATGCCTGCTCTCGAGAAAAAGTGGTTAATCAACGAAACTACTGTCGAAGTCTGTTGTTTGCTTGAACAATTAAAATCAGCAAAGGAGCATATCGAGATCACAATTGATGCTGAGGAACATTACAGGATAAAGGATTCTGAGAAGGAGGAATAAGCAATGGACGATATAAAAAAAGCCCCTTTTGAGGAATATATAAAAAATTTATCTCCTTCAAAAAAGGAAATAGGACAGGCATGGTCTGCGGCAATCGGGCTGCAGGACGTTGATGGCCTGAAAAACTTCAATCATTTGTTTTTTCACCGGCTCAGTATATTTCTATACATGAAGAGTATGAATACTATGTAAACAACTTTGGAAAGCAGTTTCAAAGGTGATGCATTTGACATGGACAAACCGGAACATAAATTATCGGGATAAACAGGAGGTATCCGATTGAAGCAAATACTCGAACAAACGAAACATCTTTATGACCTTGCCGACTGTTCATTCACTACAGTACCCGGTCATGAAGGTGGGCGGAACCGGATCTTTATCGTTAGTCGTGACGGAATCAAAAGATTTGTTATTCGTATCTCTGACATCGGAGATCGAAACGAGAACGAGTATCTTGCGGAAACAGAGTTTGTACACTTCCTGGCTGAAAACGTAGCACCTGTGGCAGATGTGATTCCGTCCGTTCTTGGCAGGTTGGTGGAGCGTATAGAGACTGATGGAAAAGAGGCGTATGTCAGTCTGTTTGCCTACGCCCAAGGAATGCTTCTTGCGGATAACGGCTACCGTTATCGTGAAGGTGCACCTTTGAGTGAATACTTCTACAACACCGGCAAAGCTTTGGGTGCGATCCATAGACTATCCAAATTATATACGCCTGTTCATCCCCGCACGGATTATTTTGATAAGTATAATATGACCTACCTTAACAGTCTGATCTCTGACGAATATGGTGATCTGAAGAAGTCTATCGCCGGGCGTCTGAATGCATTTCGTTCGCTGCCAAAGGATACAAACTACTATGGCATGGTTCACTTTGATTTCAGCGACGGCAACTACCATGTTGACATGGATACAGGTACCATCACTGTGTTCGACTTTGACAACTGCATGAACTGCTGGTATATGTTCGACCTTGCCAATCTTTGGATCCATAATGAAGGCTGGACGCGGCATGAAAATGATCCGGGTAAGCGATTTGAGTTGCTGCGGCAATGCTTCGATCTTCAATTGCAGGGTTATAGGTCGGAAACAGATATTGCGGAAGAGATGCTTAAACAGTTACCGTTGTTTATAGACATGGTGCTTATCGAGAATATTGTTGATGAGTTTGAATGCTGTGAACGTGAGGGTGAAGAACTTGACTACGAGGATATTGAGGATGCCGCACGCTGTCTCATCGAATCTATACCATATGCGGGATTCGGTAAAAACTAAATTTCCGAAGACCATATCATATGTAGATGCCTGGTAAATGAGAAACGCAGATAAATGATTCTTGCCCACGCGTCAGAACGTCGAAGTCTGTTGTTTGCTTGAACAATTAAAATCCGCAAAGGATCATATTGAAATCACAATCGATGCTGAGGATTACTATAGAATAAAGGATTCCGAGAAGAAACAGGATGAGTAAGTAACAGGTTCATTATATTCCGCCCACGCATTGCGAATCGCTATTGATCGTGGTATATTCTAACCACAAACACGCAATGCGAGGTAACGATATGGATATAGCAAGATCGATAAAAGAACTGAGAGATAGTACAGGGATGTCCCGCAAGGAGTTTTCAGAGCATACGGGCATCCCTGTTCGTACATTGGAAGACTGGGAAGCGGGGCGGAGAACTCCACCGGAATATATCCCGAGATTATTGGCATATCAGATAAAATTTGAGGGGATATTCGTTGCAAAAAATGAAGTAAAAGAAAAGCGAAATGTATCGGTAATACAAGATGCGGATGGTAATAAGATTGTTGTAATAAATGATATAGTTTTTAAGGGAAAACGTTCCATTGCATGGGAGGATGTTGAAAAATATCTGAAACGTTATGTGGGAGATATTTATCCTATAGCAGAGGATAACGAGATAATATATATCGGGTCAGAACTTCCGAGTGAATATGCCGGCTCGGTTTACACCAAAAAGCTAAAAGGAGCAGATGCAAAAGCAAAAGCAAATGCTGCTCAGGCAATTCCGGAAATGATTGAGATTGCAACAAATGGTGTTTTTGAAGAAAATCGCAAGGCTAAGCATGGCAGAGATGCAAAAAATGGGTGGTATCGATATGATACAAGGTTTGCTCTGCCTGTATACGGAGATGATGGAAATATTGAGAGATACAACATCTTCCGGGGAAGGCTTTTAATCAGACATGCTTCAAGTGGGAAGAAATATCTTTATGATATTTTGGAAATAAAAAAAGAAACAGGCAAGTCCTGTCAGACCTAAGTCCTACCCGGTGAAAACCCATTTCTTAGTTAGAAAGATACCAAAAAAAGAGGGATTTGTCAAATCGAATCATATGCTTCAGGAAGGAGAAAAGATCATAGCCCGGGCAGAGCTGGATGGCTATCCCGGTGCAAAATTACATCATAATGCGAGGTTCTCAACTTCAGTCAGAAAAGACTATTGGAATAAGAAAATAGGCACAAAACTTATGACAGAAATCATTGAGTGCGCAAGAAAAATGAATCTGCGTAATATTGAGCTGGAAGTTGTCGTCGAGAATAAGGCCGCCATTGCGCTTTACCATAAAATGGGCTTTTCTGATGTTGGACTATACAGAAATTATTGGTTTGCCTGAAGAAAACAACACCGAAACAGTTAGGCAGATTTCCAAGTGTTGATGAAGCACTTCGGGATGATTGAAAGGGGATTGTACATATGAGTATCAAAGCATTTTTCGTGGATTTTTATGGAACCATCGTACATGAAGACGGTGAAGTGATCAAAAAGATCACGGATATCATATGCAAAAGCGGAAGAGTGGAAGATCCTTCGGAAGTGGATACATTCTGGTGGAAGGATTTTCAGACCATGTTTATGAATTCCTTTGGTGAAAGCTTTGAAACACAGAGGGCTCTGGAGGAAAGATCATTAGTACATACTTTGGAGCGCTTCGGTTCCGATGCCGATGCAAAAGAACTGAGCAATATGATGTTCGCCCATTGGGTCAAACCGCCGATCTTTGAAGATTCGAAGGAGTTTTTCGAAAAGAGTCCTCTGCCGGTATATGTGGTTTCTAACATTGATACTTCCGACGTCTTACAGGCGATCGCATATCATGATCTGCATCCGGCGGGAGTGTTTACTTCCGAGGATGCAAAGAGTTATAAACCGGGGAAAGGATTATTTGAACTTGCATTGAGCTCAAGCGGTCTGTCACCGGATGAAGTGATCCATATCGGTGATTCCGTCAGCAGTGACGTGCAGGGTGCGGCAAAGGTCGGGATCAGAGCACTGTGGCTGAATCGCTTCGGAAAGACTGTTCCTGAAGGCGTAGAGAGTATCTCCGGGCTGTCAGAGGCGTTCGACAGGATAGGACAATAGAAATCCTATGATATCGTGTTTGCATTCAAGTAGAAAACACTTTGGACTTGGATAATTCTTGCCCATGCGTCAGAACGTCGAAGTCTGTTGTTTACTTGAGAGGTTAAGATCAGCGAAGGAGCATATCGAGATTACAATTGATGCTGAGGATTACTATAGAATAAAGGATTCTGAGAAGAAACAGGATGAGTAAGTAATCGGATTGAAACAATCCGCTAAAAGTCCGGAGAAAGAGGTTTATTATGAAAGTGGAAATGGACAAGGATTTCAGAGGAAATGCATATATCGTTCACAATGACGAGGTGATTTTGAGTTACAGCGGCGGATTTTCCGATATGGCGAATGAGATACCGAATACGCTTAACACAAGATTTGCAACTGCATCCATGGGTAAAACATTTGTGGCCGTGGGGATCCTTCAGCTGATCGAAGCCGGGAAACTGAGATTTGAGGATACTCTTGGAGCTATCCTTGATATTGATCTGAAAAGCATTGATCCGGGTGTCACAGTGAAGCAGCTTTTGAACCACACTTCCGGCGTTCCGGATTATTTCGATGAGTCAGTCATGGATGATTACGAGGCGCTTTGGACAGATTATCCTAATTACAGAATTAGACATAATAAGGACATGCTCCCGCTGTTTATAGAGAAACCCATGATGTATCC
>JAEEGJ010003591.1_pt1 | contig 58055 bp, 55 predicted proteins | sample 8958761 | NCBI WGS metagenome assembly JAEEGJ01 (sample SAMN16246546, study PRJNA631951) | gut metagenome | biome: gut microbiome; feature: rumen; material: RS-attached | host: Bos | place: Iran: Karaj | collected 2018-10 | reverse complement strand
ACTGAAGAAGAAACTGGATGAGATCAGGTACATCGAAAATGAGTACTATCTCATGGAGGCAGAGAAGCCAATCAATGAAAACGACTACACCCGCTGGGTAGCGAAAGTAAGGGGAGAAGAGTGATGGGAAGATGTTAGAGGTAAGAAGGATGGTGTAGGATCACTTACAATTCATGATTAATGGTAGTGTTTATTCTGGATTGAAAGAATCATAATTATAAGAACTAAGCTCTGCAGGCCTGTAGAACGATAACGATATTCCAATCCCCCAAGAATATTCCTAACGTATGTGTTGGGAGTGTGAAGGCGAATATATAGAATTCAAGGAGGCGTTGTTGGAAAGTTGATTTTGTTTTGAAAAGTGGAGAATATGGATGTAACATATTGTTTTGATGAATGCGAGAAAATATCAGAGTTGGCTCGGATTCTCTCTGAAATAGATTGCAAGGAGGCGGGAAGAAGGTTTACAAAATCATACTGGGAGGTCCAATATTTGCTGGATGACACAACATGCGCAAACTATAAATTAGGCTCGAACCTGAAGGAGGAAGTGGTGGCATGTTTGCTCGGTGGTTATGGTCTAAAGGCAGAGCTGGGGCTATTGGCTTTTCATAGAATCAAAAATTTGCGGCTAATATGCCAAGAAGCAAGTTATGAGGATATTGAAGATGCTATAAGTGCACCTTTCAAATGGGAGGGGAGAGACATACACTATAGGTTTTCGCGGCAGAAAGCAAAATATATTTACGGCTTCTTACAACGAAACGATATAGAGGAAATGGAAATGATGAGCGGCGCAAGGTTAAGAGAACGGCTTATGACGGTGAAAGGCATTGGCCCCAAGACGGCATCGTGGATAGCGAGAAATCAAGGAAACTGCGAAGATGTGGCAATAGTGGATATACACATATATAGGGCAGGGCGACTGGCGGGGTTTGTGAACCCCCGCTGGGATTTGCAGAAAGACTACTACAAGATAGAGGAAAGTTTTCTTGACTTTTGCCACTCCATCAATGCACTTCCATCTAAAATGGACTCCATCATGTGGAACCAGATGAAAGAATCGAACAGAAGAGCAATAGAATTGTTGAACTTAAAAATATATTGATTATGTCAGGAATGTCAGGTGATCACTCCGGAATAGGAGGTGGTGGTGTAATGCCTCCCGTTTCGCCGGGTAAAGGTGATGTTTGTTTGAACTTGGTAATAATAACAAATCTAGCTACGGTGGACACTGCGGTGCTGGCCAAGACGCAGGAGAAAGAGGTGCTTCCTGTAGAGGCACAGACTGCGGACGGACCTGTGGTGGTGGTGAAGGATGAAGAGGTATTAGGCACAGTATTAAGTAGCCATCTTGTGCAGTTGCTGAACTGTATGAACGGTGGCACGGAGTATGAGGCGGAAATATTGAAAATAGACGGGGCCATATGTCAAGTGAAGATCAGAGCCGTGAAATAACCATAGTAGGTGGTACTTATCGGGAAACCTGTTACTGGCCTGTATGGGACGAACTGTATGGGTCTGGCTGGAGGGCGGCGCGCGTGATAAGAGCATTCTGCCCGGATGTGAAGATAAAATTCCATACGGCAGGAGGATCCGATGTAAAGCAATTGCTCAAGGTGTATGCGGCCTCGGAGAAACTGGAGTATGAGGTGACAGAATTGCCGGATACCATTAGCTTCTACTATAATCATCCGCTATCGAGCCCCATAATGCACGGGTGCCCGTCAACGATGGTGGACATGAATGCCAGCGGACAATATGTGGTAGGCTTTGGAATGCTGGAAGCACAGACGATGATAGATGGTGATTGGGTGGTATATGATCCTCAGTCACCCCGGAATCCACTCTCTTTCAGGGAGCAAGGAGGAAAGGCGGCGCATCTTGCACTGGTGCTTAACGAAACTGAGGCCAGAAAACTGTCAGGGGAAATTGAATTGGATGCGGCGAAAACTGCGCTGTTTGAAAGGGAGCAATGTGAGTGCTTGATTGTGAAGTGTGGTGCAAAAGGAGCCTTGGTATATACCTCAAAGGATGATGATGGCAAGGTGATACCCGTGTTCAAGTCATCGCATGTCTTCCCTATAGGCAGCGGCGATGTGTTTACTACTGTGTTTGCGCATTTCTGGTTCTGCGGCAATAAGCCCACTGATGCTGCATTGATTGCCAGTAAAGCGGCGGCTGCATATTGCGAAGAACGTGGAATAGTAGACAACATTCCAGAACGACTGAAAGTTGATGGATACCAGGAGCATACTCCGTTAAAAAATGGTTTGGTTTACTTGGCCGGACCGTTTTTCACACTTAATGAAAAATTGTTTGTTTCAGAGTGTCGGAATATGCTTCAGGGAATGGGGACACAAGTGTTCTCGCCCTACCATGATGTGGGTGAAGGAAAAGCTGAAGATGTTGTACCTAAAGACATAGAAAAGCTGAGAGCATGTACCTGCGTTTTTGCCATAGTGGATGGACTGGACTCAGGGACTTTGTTCGAAGTGGGATTTGCTGTGGCTCTGGGTAAGAAGGTAGTAGCCTACGTGGAGAACGAGACAGAAGGAGCTCTGAAGATGTTGGAAGGATCGGAGTGTGACATAGAGAAGGACTTTACAACAGCGGTATATAAAACGTGTTGGTATGCAGCGGAATAGGAAAGCAATTCTACTCTCTGGTGGCATGGACTCAATAGCACTGGCTTATTGGATGCACCCCGAGGTGGCGATAACATTGGACTATGGTCAGCGTGCAGCAGAGGCAGAAATAACAGCAGCATCGCAGGTCGCGAATATATTGGGCATGGAGCACCATGTACTTAGGATTGACTGTTCAAGTTTAGGAAGTGGAGACCTGGTAGGAACGATCCCCATTGGGGATGCTCCAGTCTCAGAATGGTGGCCGTATAGGAATCAAATGTTGGTAACCCTTGCCTTGATGAAGGCTATTCAAGTGGATGTATGCGAGTTGATGGTGGGTAGCGTTAAAACGGATGCCCAACATACTGATGGAACTGCTGCATTTTACGAGCAACTATCAAAGCTGGTGTTAATGCAAGAGGGAAGCATCAAAGTAACAGCCCCTGCCATAGAAATGACGACTGTTGAATTAGTAAAACAATCTGGAATACCGGAGAATATATTGATGTATGCCCACTCGTGCCACACATCAAACCATCCATGTGGCAGGTGTCATGGCTGCACGAAATATATGTACGTGAAAGAACAACTTGGAATCTTGTAAATGAGTGGACCAACGGTGAGAGAGCAACCACTGGAGTTTACCCCATATATGTATAAGTTGGGGAAGACAATAAAGTTGCCTAGAGTGGAAGAATCACAGGAAACGTTGGACTTCCTGACCGTTCTGAAAGAAAGACGGTCGGTTAAGCAACTTGGAAAGTGTACTTTGGAAAAGCTCTCCCAGATATTGTATTATGGAGTAAAACCTTATTGTATAGGGAAAGATGACTACGGCATGACAGTCTATAGGTCGGCAGCCCCCTCTGCCGGCGGCAGACATCCGATAGATATCCTGGTGGGATTGAAAGAGGGGGATGGAAGACATCTGTATCTTTATTTGCCATTGAACCATTCACTGAGGCGACTGGACGTAGAAATAGAGCTGGCGGCGGCTTTCTTTGATGATGTTGAACATACACTCCCGATGGGGGAAAGTGTGCTGCTATGGTTTTCGGTGCAATATATGAGGACGGCATCGAAATACACCGACTTTATGAGTCTGGTGTGGCGGGATTTAGGAGCCCAATTGTGCTGCCTGCAACAAGTGGCAAAATATGTGGGAACAGACTCCTGCCCAATAGGGTACCTTGCAGAAGATACATTCAATGCGTTGTTTCAAACAGAGCTGCTGGTATCCGGAGGCGGAATGATTATAGGTGACAAAAAGAAATAAAAATGGGTTCGAAGAAGTATTTTTCTTATTTCAGGCTCCGCGATTCCAAAACGGATGAGCGGAGAAAGACGGGCGACTTGAAGAGTGATTTGCGCACGCCAATAGAAAGTGATTACGGGCGGCTGGTGTTTAGTTCTGCTTTCAGACGGCTTCATGATAAGACGCAGGTGTTTCCCCTAACGACGAATGATAACATCCACTCCAGACTGACACATTCGATGGAGGTGGCTAGCGTTGGGAAGTCATTTGCGTTGAAAATTTGTGGTGACAAAGAGATTGCCGGTAAACTGGGATTTAAGGCCAATGAGATAGTATTGTGGAAAGATGTGACAACCTTGATGGAGGTAATCTGTTTGGCTCATGATATAGGCAACCCTCCACTTGGCCATTTTGGGGAGACAGCCATCCAGAATTATTTTGAAGAATTGTTTGCCCGACTCAAGAAAGATGTTGAGAACGGCAACTTTGACAATGTCATCATAAGGAGTGAGATGGAACGGGCTGGTGTCAAGGAACTGACACAAGAGATAAGAGATATATTTGACAGCTTTACAAGCGGCAACAACAAGACGTTTTACGACTACACGCAGTTTGACGGAAATGCACAAGGTTTCAGAATACTGACTAAGTCGCAGTTCCTGAATGACCTGTATGGGCTGAACCTGACGGCGGCATCGCTCTGTGCCTTTATAAAATATCCAAATGTTGGCAAAAAGATAAAGAACTCGCACAAAGCAATATCAAAGCATGGCATATTCTACACAGAGAGGAATTATTTGGACCAGGTGATGAACGAATGCGGAATATGTCAAATAGATGCCAATGCTTACCATAGACATCCATTTGTCTTTTTGATGGAAGCGGCTGATACCATCTGTTATCTGTTGATGGACATAGAAGATGCCATCAGTAAAGGATGGTTGACCTATCTAGAAATGACAACTATGTTGAGTAAATCGAAGCAAGGTGATGATATTGTTAAGAGAGCAGGCAATCATTTCAAGGCCAACGATCCTGCAAAAAAGAAGATAGTACAGTTGAGAACTGAGTTGATGGCTTCTTTGGTGGATGAGTGTTTTGAAACGTTCAAAAAGAATTTTGACAAGATTGAGAAGGGAGAATACAATAAAGAATTGATATTTGACAAAGGAGACAAGAGCCTTGGTAAAATTATACAAGATTTTAGCAGGGCGAAGGTGTATAGTCACAAAGAGATAGAAGGATTGGAACTGACAGGGAGTGCGGTTATAACTGGGCTATTTGACTATTACATCAAATACATGTTCCACCATGATGAATCCTATAGAATGCATGCCAAGCACACGCTGTCAAAAGCAGTGTTTATGGCTACGCTGCAGGAACATCTGGAATTTGAACATAACAGCAAACCTGCATGGGACGTGTATGATGATTTCGATCCCAAAAATTTGGCCTTTGAGGAAAAATTGAGAATTATCAGGGATCATGTGGCATGCATGACTGACAAGTATGCTGTGGAACAGTTCAAAAAACTGAGTGGGCAAAAAATATAAAAGATGGCATCAGAACCGGCGAATAAAAGACGAGAAATCATCTCGCAGTCATCGTCTTTTAAGGCATATATAGACGCGTTGCTGCCGGTGGGAAAGGTACGCAAGCTTCTAGACGTATTGGTTGAGCAGTGCGATGTATATGTGTTTGGTGGCGTAATCCGGAACTTTCTACTAGGCTACCCCTTTTTTCGTGATATAGACTTGGTCGTCTATGCAAAAGACAGAATAACACTCCCCATAGAGTTACTGCATGGGATAAACATAACGCGCAATAAATTTGGGGGAGTGAAACTATCATTGCCTCATATAACTATTGATGTATGGGGGCTTGAGAGTACATGGGGACTCATGCAGACGAAAGGAAAAGCAACGCCATATTCACTTATCAGGACTGTTTTTTTTAACTTTTCTGCCATTGTGTTTGATTATAAACGTCAGCATTTTATCTATTCGGATGATTTTCTGCAATTTTATGATTCAAAAACGATAGATTTGGTATATGGAAGGAATCCTTATCCGACAGCATGCGTGGTGAATACATGCTATTACGCACAAGAGTATAATTTTTCAATAGGGAAGAAACTAAGGACTTGGATCAGCAGGCAGACTTTGGGTGATGACGTTGAGACCCAGCAAGTGAGAAGATACGGTGAAGTGAAGTTCAAGGAACCCATAGTAAATGCTTTCGTTGAGGTGTGTAAAATTGTTAAGAAGCCCAATACTTCGGTTTGCATCTATGACAGTGATAAGCGGAAGTATATCTTCAAGTTTGAATAGTTAACCACCAATCTGAAAGTGATGAGAAGGTTAGGTTTGGTTTAGAGTTGAGTGGTTCGACGGGTTCACCAACCGTTTAGAGTGTAGAGTCTGTATGTACGATATAAGTTTGAAGTTGAAGGAATTGACTAACGTCGACTTCGAACGCGACTCGGCAGAGACTGAAAGCGAGCATTCGTCTATGCGCTCGCTGCTTACTCAGTTTATTGAGAACGAAATGCGCTCGTGTTCAATGGATATTGGTGGGATTACTCCGGAGTATGTGTATAGGATGTAGGGCGGGAGCGTTTCGATTGAAGAGATTGAGGAGGCGATGGCAGCCCTCAGACAGGCCCAGGAACTGGTAAGAAGGATGATGTAAGAAGTATATTTGAGATTAATATGGCAAAGAAAGACGTAGCGAAGGGAAAAGAGGACAATGTATCCTTGGAAATGTACTCTTATGAGGAGTTTTGTGTGGCTGAATTACTGAAAGAACAGAACAAAGGAATTGATATCGAAAGTCCGTTCTTCGTTAAAGGATTTGCTCTTCCTCCAGACCTATATTCAAAAGACGGCATCCCCTCAATGGAATTGAAAGGAGAAACAGTAATAGAGGTAAAAAAGAACCTTTCATACGCCATCGTCAAGGAAACAGAAGTTCTGTATAACACCCATGGTGCATATTATAACGTAGTTGTTGTTTTCTTTGAGAGTTCGTTACCAAGTACACCTTTATCAGAAAACAAATTAGGTAAGAGGCTTATATATATATCCTTTGACGAACTGAAGGGTAAGAAAAGACTACAGAAGAAGGAGAAAGCCTTTTATGCTGCAAAAGCCAAGAATGGGGATTGGAAGGAGGAAAGAGAAGCCATTGTAAAGAATGTACAGGAGGTGGTTAAACAGGGGAATAACGTTTTGTTCCTTGGAGCAGGGGTAAGTGCATCTGCTAAAATGCCATCGTGGGATGAACTGCTAAAAGGACTGATGGGCGAGGCAAAACAACTGGATGAGCCTACATTGGAAGCTTTCAAGGAACTGAACTCACATGTCTATGAAGAGTGCGGTAACTCAAACCTAATCATGGGTCGTTATCTTCAAACGGCAATTAAACTCTATGACGACAAGGCTGACTTTGCAGAGAAGATACAAACGTACCTGTATAATGAGAATGATACGTCGGAACTCCTAAAAGTATTGGCCCATATTGTACAGCAGAAAAAAGTGAACGAGGTGATCACCTATAACTTTGATGACCTTTTGGAGGAGAACCTTATAAAGCTGAATCTTACAGATAGCGTGGATTTTACATCAATAGCCAAGGATGCAGAGATTAAGGGCCACAATACTTTACCCATCTATCATGTGCATGGTATCATACCAAGGAAAGGATCGGTGGATACGGTTGTATTCTCAGAAGAAGAATATCATAAGGTATATCAAGATTCGTATCACTGGTCAAACGTAGAGCAGCTACACGCCTTGTCGAGAATGCATTGTTTCTTTGTCGGACTGTCAATGAACGACCCCAATTTGAGACGATTGCTTGATATTGCACAAAGGATGAACCGGTCTAACGGAGATTGCCATTATGCATTCCTAAAGAGGGTACAATTAGAGAAATATTGCACTTCAAATGTAGAGAAGACATGTAAGTACGTACATGTCTCGGACTGTCTGATTGACAGGAAAAAGCAAAAGGAGATCTATGAGCTGAATTATGCCATCATGGAAAATATCTTTATGAACCTTGGGGTTAGGGTAATATGGTATGAGGAATACGATGAATTGCCTGCATTGGTAGCAAAGGTGTTTGGTCTGACTGGTTTCGAGAATAAAGATGCAAAGGAGTTGATGGCTACTTGTGAGAGCGCGATCAAAGACATAAAAGCCTTCGAGGATGATTACTTCAAGAGGGATTATAGCAAGGCAACTGCAGCAGAATTCTTGAAACTTTTCAATGAAAGAACTGAAAGAAGTAAAAAATATAGGGAGGATATTATTACAGTAAACGACATACTGCGTGAACTTTCGAACCAAATAAAGTGGGATGAAAAGACTATGCAGACCATATTAGAAATGGAGAAGCATGTTCCAAAGTTTGATGAGAACATCTCAGGATATGGGGAGTTCTACAAGGTTTGGCTAGATATGGTGAAGTTATTTAATAGGTAAATACTATGGTATCATACTTGGAACAACTGCTAATCGGGAAGAATGTTGAGGAGGAGAATTATCTTTGTACTCAATGGCGACTAACCAAAACCTTCGTTCCGAAGGTTCAGGCCGTTATTGCACATACATTTCCCCACTACAGTCTTCATGACAGTTCACACTCTGAAACCATTCTTACCAGAATAGAGATGGTCTTGGGAAGAGATGCTTTAGGCCATCTGTCAACAACGGATATATGGCTATTATTGTCTGCGGCTTATTATCATGATGTGGGTATGGCGTTGATGGCAAATGATATCGATTCCATCTTCAATGCACAGAAATTCTTTATTAGAATCATTTAAAGTGTGAATGGGAACGTAAGTTGTGCTATAAAAAATTGGAATTCTTTTTTCATCGTATAATGAAGCACCGGCATACTAAAATAGAGCATGCGCCAATATCCACAGCATCATTGAACAACGTTGCCAAGAATTATTGTGCCTCTCTTTCTAAACGAATAAGGAAGAACAGAATAGCTGACGACAGGCCAAATAACAGCAAGTATGGGTTTAATATTCCTAAAGTTGTAGCGGCTTGTAGTTCAAATGTTCCTCCATATTTCGTATGTAGGGGAAGGAATAATCATGACTTACAGAATCCACATCCAGTATTGGCAGCTGCATATCCACCACTGAGGGGAGATAATACTCCCCAATATCGTTTACCTGGTGTGAAGAAACATTATCGTGTTGGTCATTGTGCAGAGCCTCATGCGGCCCATACATTGCTGAATAATATGTATGAATGGGGATGCCCGATAGCAATTAGTGATATTAGATTCAGTTTGGCATACAGAGTGAAGAATCAATCGGTCGTACCGTATTGCGGTACTTGTAGATTGACATTCCCTCAACTTAAATAGTTATGGCTGAGTATGATATAGCCTATATGCAGGAGCACTGCATTGATGTGTACTTTAGATATGATGGTAAGCCGTTTCATGTGTTGACATACGGAACGACGATACCTGCAACGCTTAATGATGTTGACAGGAACAGAAGGCTTCAGCATTTGGTTGCAGTAGATATAGATGAAGTGCAAGAGTCGAACGATGTGCATATCGAACAGGGGTATGTTTTTGTAGTCCAGGAAGAATCTGTTCGTGGTTTGGGAGAACTTGCAATGTATGAAGACTTAGTTCCTGATGAAGAGACTATTTTGCAGATGTTTTGGCCAATGGCTGTACTTGGTTTCCATTCATACGACTGTGTAGAAGAGTTGGAAGACGGAAGGGGGGAGTATCGACTTGTTGCCTATCCTGGAGAGGATGTGCCTGTTCGCGAGTATAACGAATTACCACAGTTTGATGGGATTGAGGTGGTCGAGAAGGATGAGGAAAGAGGTGTAATAGTGAGGTTTAGGATGTAATTAAAAGGGCTTATGAGTATAATAACCGCAGTTGTCAATGGTACAATAGGATATTTCATCAAGAGAGGATGGGACAAGATTCTCTCTGAGGAAGACTATAGGGATGAATTGAATCATATTATTTCAAGGACTATCGATGAATATGCCAATATTAGGCCGGTGGAAGGAACTCATGACACCTTCCCGTTTTATCAGTCACAAGCTATACTGGATGAGCTTGTGAAATTAGGAATCGCCGACAAGAATGACGATTCCGAGAATAGGATTGAGGCAGAACTGGCTAAGAATGAACACATTATTCCACCCAAACAAGGCGATTTGCGATTGTTTCTTGATTTATTCTATGCTAATTGTACAAAGAGTGAGAAGATAAAGCAACTGCACATAGAAGCCTTTTATAAAGAAGAGGTCTTCATTATATCTCAAAAGATAGACCGTCTGCAAAACTCTGTTGATAAGATAACAACGGTGATAACCGAAGGGATTAAAGCGGAATGGAAACGTCAGCTAGAGGTATATAAGGAAGAACTTGTTCGTTACAAGCCAAAGACGGCTTTGGTTTTGTTGGAAAAGTTAGAAGAAACCATAAGGGAGTCGGAGGCTAAGTTTCCTCCCAAAGTCATGGCTAAACTGCATCATTTGAAAGCGCTGTGCTATGAGATGATGAGAGATAAGACTTATGTAAGGGAATATCATGAGAGTTATGTATTAGACCCTACTAATACCCAGTATATGGAGCGAGAGGCCATCAGACTTTTCTATCGGGGGAATATTAATGGAGCAAGAGAACTAGCCATGAGTATCAAAGAGCATGATGAGGATAATCCTGTTGCAGCTTTCGTTGACTGCTATGATGATGATAGAGAAAATTTCTGCAATCAGTTAAGGGAATTACCTCCCTATATTGCAAAGAGTTCAGCACTGTTATCCAACGTTTTCCAATTTATTGCAAGCGGGAAAACGATAGACCAGAAGAATCCATTAATAAATTTCATTAAAGATAATTATCAACAACGAGGAGAAGTGGAAGATGGATTCGCTCGGATTATGGATAACCATAGAAGACTGGAATACGTACAGTTCGTGTTTTTGATGACTACCCCAGGATTCTTCTTTGACAAACGGATGGAAGCCACTCCTATTATCGAAGAAATCGCTGCTTTATCTTCTGTCCTTGCCAATCAGATGAAAGGTACTGAAATGGAGAGCCTGTTCCCCGAGACTTATTTCTTCGCTGCATTTACTAAATATGCTTGTGGTGGCGACAAGGCACTTTTACTGGAAGCTGCCAAATATTGCGACAGGAAGAAGGAAAGCTATTGTATGATGCTGGCTGTAAGTCTGCAATACGAAGGATATATAGGAGAAGCTTTGGATATTGTTAAAGGATGTGTATTAGAACAGACTCATTTCCTAAAGATGCATATCTATAACAAGATGGGTAACAGAGCTAAGGCATTGGCAGAATATGGCCTCTATATGAAATCGCTATCTATGGTTGATGATATTACGTTCAACAGGATATTCAACGGTTTGATCAATAAGATTATCTATCCAGACGAATCAGAGACTATAGACCTTGAAAACCTTGCATCAAAGCCATACGAGGATGATAATCATCGCCAGATAGTCATAGACATCAAGAAATGTGTCGCATTGCCCAATGAAGAAAGCTATAAGAAACTATGTGAGGATGTTGCTGGTGAAGAAGTGGGCATCAAGTCAGGCGTGGCGTTCCTGGCTCTAAGCCAAGGGTACTATCAGTTGGCTCTGCCTATTTATGAGAGTATCGTAAAACGAGGAGTGTATGATGGAAATATGTTCTATTATTTGCAAGCCCTTCACCTCAGTAAGACAAGTAATGCTTTACTACTCGAACTCTTAAAGGATTGGCGACTGAATGCAGACCATCAAGAGACAAGGCTACTTGAGATTGAACTTCAGCTTAGAACAACGCTTAGGGAGTGGGATGAGTCTCTTGATGTGGTCAGAGTATTGTATGAAATGGAGCCTCTTACAGAAAATTTATATGCTACCTATCTTTTTATTTTGGCGAAGAACAAGAGATACGATGAAATAGCAGAATTGAAAGACCTCGCTACCTCTATATCTTTTACTTCTGATGCGTATATTCAAAATACTGCTTCAGCATTGTATGATGCAGGATTCTTGTCAGATGCTATGAACTTCCTGTTGCCTTATGCTCAAAACAAAGAGAAACCAGCTCTGAGAATGTTATACCTCACTTTGAGCAATGCAACAAATGAAAAAGAGACAGTATTCAAACAATACGAAGAGGTAAAGGATGGTGTCTATGTGTATTATATCTTAAATGGTATAGAACAAGAAGTCCCCCTCTATATGAAACCTGACAGTTGTTCAAGGATTATCAAATCTTTGATGGGGCATAAGTCCGGTGACATAGTGCTGGTGGAGAAAGAATTCGGGAATGCCTATGATACGGTAGAGATAAAAGAAATAGTGAATCATCACTATGCACTGTTAAAAGGCATTTATGCGGAGATGAAAAATCCTATAGCTTCAAATCTGCCTACAACCATGTTCCAACTGCCAGAAACGGGAGGTGTAGAGGCTCTGAATGATTTCTTGGTGAAGACTTTTGCCAGTCAAGAGGAAAAAAGAAGAAAAGCAGTAAAGGAATGTCTGGATAAGTATAAAGCAGGGGAAATACCCTATGGAATGGTGCCAGTATTTCTGTACGAAGGTGATTTTATCAGAGGATATTATATCCTTTGTTCTAAGGAAAATGGTATTTTGTTGAACCCTACTTGTCGACAAGAGCGCATACCTGATGATCCTTCTATAGAGTATGTATTAGACTATAGCAGCCTGATGCTTTTCTACGAATTGAGTAGAACAGAGGGATTGACTTTTAGGCATCAATTTGTTGTATCTAAAGTTGTAGAGGAGATTGCAGAAAGACAGATTGAAAAACTCGAAAAATCGCCAGACGAATCTCTTTCGGTGAATATTTCTCTTGATGGCGTTGAACCCATCATGCAAACAAAAGAGAGTAAACAATGGGTGATAGGCTTGTTTCGGGGCTTGTTGGAGTGGATTCGTCAAAATTGTAAGATAGAAACCGCAGAGGGACGGCTTGATCTGCTGATGTCACACGACAATAGTGTAGAGCTGCCAGATACTTATAGTTTGGACTATGTGGCTGACTACACGAAGCTGGTGGTGGCTAAGAACAGGATACTTATTTCGGACGACAAACTTTTGCAGCAGATGTATCTTCCAAGGCAGCAAGGGATTAGTTCGCATACCTATCTGAAGTATCACTTTGATGAAGACATCATAAACATAAAGATGCTGTCAATGTATTATATTGGTGTGCCTGTCGTTGCGGACTTCGTGTATGAGGAGTTTATGAAAAAACAGGGCGGCAAGGATAATGTTTACGATCAGGCTTTAAAGGGATGGTGCTATTTGGAAACTCTTAATGCTGGTTTTGTGACGGGTGAGCTAAGTAAGTTGGCAAGAATGATATATCTTGCACCAGTGGTTGCTACGGATATACATCGAGAGATACAGAAGGCATTTGCAACAGTATTGCAAAGCGAGCGTGATGTGAAGACGTTCTTCATGTTGCAAAGGTCGCTGAGTAGTGAGTTTAAGTTGTTGGGCAATAAGATGGCAATGGTGCTGAAAGACCTCCTGTCGGCATTGGAGTTTTTGGGTAATGGGATGAGTGGTATAATTATTTAACGGACAATCGATGAATGCAATTGCTCTTGTTATCGGAAACAATTCTTACTCGGAAGAACACAACAGACTTATACGTGCTGTGAAAGATGCTGAATGCGTGGCAGAGAAAATGTTGAGACTTGGTTTTAAAGTCAGTTTAGAAACAGATTCGACAGTCGAGAACTTTGACCGTCGTTTGCAAGAGTTTGAAAAGGATTCTAAGAACTATGAGGTCGCTTTGTTTTATTATTCGGGACATGGACTCGAAATAGAGGGCCAGAACTATCTGACGGGAGTCGATACAAGTTTTATAGATTCGACATCAGCAAAACATACATCAATACCTCTGACTGAGGTAATAGACAGGATGAGATCTAAATCGTTGAAGATAAAGATACTCATTTTAGATGCTTGCAGGAACAATCCTCTACCAGATAGAGGAATAAATAAAGGACTTGCTCCTGTAAATGCACCACGTGGTACTATCATTGCATTTTCCACCTCTCCAGGTGAGAGTGCGATGGATTATGGTGGAGGTGAAAACAGTATTTATACAGCAGCTTTCCTGAAACACATTGAAGACGCCAATATCCCCATTGAAGAATTCTTCAAAAGGGTAAGAACTACAGTCTATACATTATCAAATGGCAAACAAACGAGTTGGGAACATACTTCACTGATAGGTGATTTTTGCTTTAACGCTGGTCAAATGGTTCACGCATCAAATCTGCCCTATGCTAATTCTGTTGTATTGGATTCTACTTGGCAGTCATCTGGCTCAAACGTCGACAAAATAATTGAGCGATTTAGATCACACGACTGGTATCGTCAGAGTCCTGCATTTCAGGATTTTCAACAGCTGACTCCCATTCAGGTCACGTCAGATGAAAAATTCCTACTTGGTCGCAATCTGCTTCAAACAGCAGACGGTGGCGAATGGAAAACCGTAGAGTGGTTTGAGAATCTGGGAGTTAATTTGAGACGATGGACACAAAGCGGGAAAAATCATATTCTCAATGGGATTTTATTTGAAGTATATTTCAATTCTCAGGGTATGTTCAGAAGGAATATGATTAAGTCGGGTATGCTAGATAAGGTATGCGCATTGGAGTCAATGAAGGAATATGCTGATTCTTTTGAATTTATAAAGGAACAACTTTTGCCGTTTAGGGACTTCTTATACTATATTCCATCAACTAACCCTAAATCTCTGCCTGTAGAAGCACTGATAGAAGATGTAGAGTATGAAGGGATTGGTGGAAAGAAGAAAATTGCACCAACCTTGACAAAGTTGTGCATTAATGGTAGGGATATACTTGCTGAAGAAGATGAAGATATTATGAGACGAACGCTCAATTTCGAAGACTTAGAGAAAAGACTAGCCGTGGAGCTTGCTGTACCCAAAGCGAGGCTGACTTTATCTGTTAATAGAAAAGTCGAGCAAGTGAAGGTTCCATGGGATAAGTTAGTAAGATAAATTGCAAAGTTCTTATAAACTATGAATCGATTTGATGATGGCTATTTGGAAAGATAGTAGTGTAAGCATCAGAACTTTATGCTGGATATTGCTTATAGCAATAGTTCTGGTATGTATGTTGCCTCTTTTGCTGACTCAGTTCTCTATAGTGGATTTTACAGATACTGGTGAGATTGGTGATACAATAGGAGGCATCATGGGGCCATTTGTGGCTATTATTGCTTCTTTCCTGACGTTTCTCGCTTTTCTGATGCAATATCAGGCGAATGAGGTTCAGAAGAGTGAGTTGAAACGACAGTCTGTCCTTCATGATAGGGAACAGTTTGAGTCTAAACTTTATCAAATGCTTGATGTCTACAATCAGAATGTAACGAGATTACGTGCAGGTGATTTAGAGGGTAAGAGGGCTATTCCTGAACTTTTGTCTGAATTCCATTATATCTACCGTTGTGTTAGGTATGCCTATATTGGTATTAAGGAGTCAGATATTACATCCCTAGTAACCGATAAAGCGCAAAGAGAGGATATGTTGCTATATATGAATGACGTAATTAAGGATGCTGGCGCAGAGAATCTTGTACTTATGAAGTTCGCTTATTCTTTGTTCTTTTATGGCTTTCCTCGAGTTAATCCGTATGAAAAGTATAAAGGTAAGTATGTTTTAGAAAATATTATATATCAGAGCTTATTGCGTATTCCCTTTGAAAAGGCCGATGTAAGATATCAAGACTATTTTTTAGAGGATAAATTCAAAGTTCTTCGTTATCCTTTAAAGTGTAGTGCTCATTATGAAATGATGAAGGGGCATAACGAGGAACTTGGTACATATTATCGGCAAATGTTCCAATTTTTTATGGCTATTTCTGATGTCGACAAAGTCATAGCTGATGAGGATCAGAAATATAGATATGCAAAATTATTAAGAAGTCAGTTGACAGACAGTGAACAGGTTTTGCTGTATTATAATTCGATGTCTGAAATGGGGACTGAGTGGAATCGTAAAAACAGAATCCAAGACAATCTCCGTGAAAGTATGGGTCTGATTGCGAGGTTTCGCCTCATTAAAAACATTCCCGGCAACTATCCGTTCTTTGGGTTAACCCCAGACATAGTCTATCAGAATGATATTAGAGTCTGGCGCGACAGATACAGTAAGGACTTTTTTGAGCATCCGTCTTTTATGAAAGAAAGCTTGTATAATTATTCCCATTAAATTAGAATATTTAGAATAAAATTCTATGAATGGGGACAAGTTGTATTGTATAGAATTGTAACTTTATTGTAAAGCAAGATAAGTATGAAGGTATTTCCGAAAAGGAACAGGGGGACGGGTTCTCTCTTTGAGAGTGTGGCGTTGCAATCTCTCTTTGAGAGTGTGACGTTGCAATCCTGTTTCACGAATAATAGGAGTCAGCAATAATCAATAGTTGAGAATGCCAAGGCAGGCGAGACAAGCATCAGGAACTGGTATATATCATGTGATGATGCGTGGTATAAATCACCAGAACCGACGCACGCAGCAGGCGCAGAGCCAAACGTGTTTGAGCTATGCCTTGCAAGAAGGAGGAAGACGAAGTCAACATTTTTGAGGAGCAGGAGGACTATTATCAGTTTCTTAATACCTTGGACATGATGGCTCTGTCGTGATGAAACAGGAACCCGTCCCGGTGGTTCCACGCTTCCGTAACTATGACCAGATCGTAGATGAATTGGTGAAAAGGCTGGAGGCACATTATGGCGTGTAAAGTCTTGTAATAAGTTTGTAATGTAATTTTTGGATATGGTAGAAACGCTATTGAAAGAACTTTTGAAGCCTATTGGGTCTGCAATAGTCTCCTTCATTAAAAATGAAAAGGAGGCTCTGGAGTTTGAAGATAATATGCGAAGGCTGTTAGAGTCGAACTACACAAGCAGGATGGCAGTGAAGAACATCCTGCACACTTCTATCCCGGTGTCATTCAAAGACATCTACGCTCCTCTCAGATTACGAATTCCAACAGATTATTACAGACGTAACGAAGATGTCTTTTATGTAAACACTGCAAGAGAATTGTTGGATACCTATGGGAACGTTGCAATTTTTGGAAACGCAGGAAGTGGAAAGTCAACATTGGTGAACTTTCTTTATTTAAATGCGGTAGAAGATGGCTACAAGTATCCTATCGCTATTTCGCTTCGCTACTTAAACGAGGAATCGTGTTCACTTATGGACTATATCAGGCGCCAAACATTAGGACTGAAAGAATTTGAAAAATCCAAAGAGCTCTTCCTAAGACTTTTGGAAGATGGATTTTTCTTGTTCTTCTTTGATGGTTATGACGAGATAACCCCATCAAAGCAATACAGCATTGCCTCACAGATAAAAGAATTGATGTCGCAATATTCTACCAATAAGTATGTTTTGACATCCAGATCAACGGAACAGTTGTTTGCTTTTGAATCATTTCAGAACACATATATGGAGCCACTTACAAGAGCAGAAAGGTCAATTTTGATTAGGAAGCAATTTGCCAACGACCGCCAAGATATTGCTGAAAAAATAATCAAACGAATCTCAGAAAATCCTGATGAGCAGTATGATCAGATATTGAATACCCCTCTATTAGTTCTGTTGTGTATTTTGAATTTTCAGTTAAATTCTGACTTACCCATAAAGAGAACGGAGTTCTATTCCAGGATATTCGATTCTCTGTTTCAAGGGCACGATTGGCTTTCTAAAACAGGTTTTGAAAGAGACAGGAAGTGCATGTTGTCGAAGGAAGACTATATTACAATATTAAAAAAGTTTTCGTTCTATACCCATTTCAGGTCGATGTATTTATTTACTCGTGATGAAGCCTTGAAGGTGCTTGACATGATTGTTGCGCAAGAAAAGGAGAGCCAAGCTATCATGGATGTTCATGACAGAACATATTTGCTGGATGATTTGACGACAGCAATCAACATCTTGATACTTGATGGTGGCTATTATTGCTTTCCACATAAAAGTTTCCAGGAATATTATGCAGCGAAGTTTATAACGAACCATGACGAGAAAGGAAGGGAGAAAATATATGCAAGGTTGGTAGATATGTTCTTTAGAACAGATATAACACTGTTGACTCAGTCACTTCTGTCAATGATTTATGAAATGGACAAGTATTTGTTTGTAAAAAACTTCATACTTGAGATACTTACAAGGGTAAAGGCTTCCATACAGAAGAAATCCTCATATATAGGAATTGAAAGAATAGAATGGCTACTATCTGTTGTTTCTACAATGTTTTATGGTCACGACGGAAGTCATGGTATGTTTATAAGGGAACTGTTTGCTCTTGGTCGAGCAGAAAACCACAATTATGAAATTGATAAGTTGATAAGGGAAGCTGAAACAGTATGCCAGGCCAGAGAAAATGATGACGAGTTTGTAGATGGGTTGTTGATGGGATAAGTATGAGCAAGACAAAATTAGATGATTCTTGGCGTTTGGCCATATATGATGCATATAAGGGAAAATGCTTCTACACAGGGGTGCCAGTGACTTATCAGGACTTTGAAGTAGACCACATAATTCCGCAATCACGTGAATCGTATATAGAGGATATAAAGAAAAGACTTGGACTAAGCGATGACTTTCATATCAATAGTGTAGAGAACTTGGTGCCAAGTAGACCAGGGATAAATCTGCAGAAAAATGATCAGATGTTTTCTGATACCACCTTGTTGTTGTACTTCGAGCGGACAAAGGCAAAGAAAGCAACCGTTGCCGCACTTTATGAAAAATACAAGAAACAAAGTAAATTGGGTGATGGGTATAAAGCGATAGACAAACTACTCGTTAGTGGAAAGATAAGCTTGGAGGAGATTAATGACTATATACACTGGAAGATAATGGAACAATGGAAGGATAAAAAGATAACCATGAATATCCCTATATGTTTCGCAGATGGGGAAATGAGGGAAGTGACAGTTAACGATAATCACAGAGAACTTCTGACTAGGACGTTAGAATTGTTTGGTGAAGGTAAGGGTGTAGAGTTGATAGGAGATAATGAAGATAGGATAGAGATTCATACTCTATCAGAATGGAAGGAGTACACAGATAAAGGTTATACTCCCATTACAAATGCAGACATAAGAATGTCTGGGACGTTTGAGTTCTTAGATGGGCTACTAACAGCGTTGGATGTTGCACAGATGCCCAAATTGTCGTTTGTGGAAGGGAAAAGCTTGAAAGATCTTGTGGGAAGATTTTCTGCCTCTGTATTAATGGATGTTGAGCAGGGCTTGCCTAATACTACCATCGGAGAACTTGTTAAAGAAGGTAAAGCAGATATTACCGAGCAGGAAGACAATTCCGTTTGTGTCAGATATGAGGGTTTCCTGAATACAGTCTCAGAGCAGTTCAGAGCAGACCTGACAGGGGACGGGATTGAAAACATATTCTGCTATGTATGGCGGAATGCAGATGGCGGCTCAATGGGATGGGGTGAGACCATGATATTGGGGTGCCATAGCAAAGACGGTGTAGTGGAAGAAGAATAGATGTTCAGAACTAATAATGCTAACTTATGAAAACAGAAGATATAAGCGATTTTGTTTCTGGCCTTCTTGTAAGTCCTGAATTGAGCAAATTGAGTCCATTAAAAGAAAAGGAATTCTGGAAGAACCAATTGAAAGCTGCGCTAAATCTAATTCCAGAGGTTGGTGGTGCTTTGGCACAGGAATTACAGAATTATGAGGATTATAAACTGTCTGAGTTCTTCAGGATGTTCACATCGTTTATTCTTGAACTAACGGATGTAAGCGCAGAGGAGAGGGCGAAATTTTCAGAAGAGGTTCAAAAGAAAGCGGAAGACGCTTCTGGAAACGTTATACTTGGTATGGTAGACAGAATGGATAATATCAACAAGCAAAAGATATTTGCGAGTCTTACCAAGGCAAGGATTCATGGTTTTATAAGTATAGAAGACTTTTTTAGGTTGTCATCTATGTTAGAGAGAATACCATATGTTGATTTGAAACTATTGGCACAATATAAAGAACCATACTATGACGATAGCGGTGACACGGAGTTATTGTATGCAACTGGAGCATTGGAGATACATACGATAGACTATAGCGGGTCGAATAAATATATTCTTTCTTTACTTGGAGAAAAACTACTGCTCTTTGGATGTGGTATTAACTTGGAAATGAAGAGGGAGAAAGGGACGAATGTGGAATTGCCAACAATGACAAAAGATGATGTCCATGAAATCGTTAATGGAGCAATAGAAAAAGCAACACCGTCAATTGAAGGTGGGACACTAAAATGGGAAGAACTATAATATACAAAAAGAAATATGTCAGAAAGAAAGAGAATTTATCTGTGCCTGGCTTACATGAGCGAGTTCTGTTGGAAGGATGAGCAGACACCAGCTGACAAGGCTGGTGAGACCATTATGATGGCACCAGCTGCGGGATTCTACTCTACACCCGGCATGGGAACGAATCAGGTGCGACTGGCGTATGTGCTGAACAAAAGAGATATACAGAGAGCCTTGTTCCTGCTGGAGAAAGCTCTGGAGCAGTATAGGTGTATATAAAAATCCCGTTGTTTTTGAAATAAATAAGAGAGAAAAGTGCAAAAAAATGGCATAATGTTTGCTTGAATCAAAGAAAAACATTAATTTTGCACAATTGAAAAGAAAGAGATCCTATTATGAATGAGTTTGTAAGGCAACTGTTGAATTTCGGAATGGCAGATATTCTCAATGAGAATGAAGCGCCCAAAGTGGAAAGCTATCTTGTTGCTGCTGGCGACCCTGCAAGCAGTGTGCCTCACTATGACCATCTGATAGAATTAAAGGATAGCATCAGGGAGGGCAGAAGACAATTTGCCGTATCTGGCAATTCCATGAGTCCGCTTGGTATTGATGACGGTGATAATGTTCTTGCAAATGATTTCAATACGAATACAGGTGACATCAGAGAGGGTGACTTCCTTATAGTTAAGGTTGATCCAACATATTACGAGGGAGAACGGCCTAACTTTGAGTACAAGTTGAGGTGTGCCATTATGGCAGTTGAGGAGTCTTGGACTGAAGAGATGATCGTGAACCGCCTGAAGCAAATGGATAGTCAAGCGGAGATTTGGCTTAAATCATATAGGAACTGTCTGCATGAGAAATACCTCAAGGCCAAGAGACACTATAATACAGGTAGGCTTGTCTTGTCAACCACCTACAAGAATGGTACTTTACGCTATTCGTTCCATAGAATAGATTTCGTGAAATACAAGGTCGAGGCAATTGTAAAACAGGATGCCCCGGAAACACTGCTGAGACCTGTAGCATAAGAGGCAATGTCTGAAAACGGTTTTTATACCAATTTCTCTGCATACGTACAAATTGCAGTTGCTTTTGGATTTGGACTATTGTACTTATATAAGAACAAAAGGTCGATATTCAAGAGTGTGCAGTCTGTCATCTTTGATGCGTTTCGCAAGAACGCTATTTTCAAATGGCTCCTACGCTATCCGGCTTTTGTTGAAGGGAAAATAAGTGTCCGTAAATCTCCGGAATTCCTTTGTGAAGGGAAAGCATACCTGAAAGAATTACAAACAAGATTCAGGGCTGCGCTTGACATGGAACGTACATGCGACTATCTGGCTGTTCTTGGTATCGTTTCCGGGATTTATAGTGTCGGGTGGCTGTTGTTCGTTCCTTGGTCACAGCAGCATTTAGAACATTCGGATGAGTTGTATTTGACCTTGACTCTGGCAACTATTGTCACTGATGTCATTATGATTGCTTACACGGTATGTACTCATATTTCGAGAGTTAAGGCTTTTATCTATTCTGTGATTGTAATGACTCTGTGTACAGCTACGGCATTAGGTTTGTATCAGAATGGTCTCACGATTGATTACAGTGAGAGTTTTGACCGCTTGTTTCTTATGAGCATGGCCGTTCCTTTCGCTTCTATTTGCTGTTTCATCATACATACGTTTTTCTTTATAGTATATCGGTTCTATATATTAGTATTGGCTTTGACAACTGCCTTGTTTCTTCATCCACTCGTTTCCATAATAAATAAAGGATAATCTTCGAGAAAGGGGACGAAAAAACGGAACCACACCAAACAAAGAACGGGGGGACGGGTTCTCTCTTTGAGAGTGTGGCGTTGCAATCCTGTTTCACGAATAATAGGAGTCATCAATAATCAATAGTTGAGAATGCCAAGGCGAGCGAGACAAACATCAGGAACTGGTATATATCATGTGATGATGCGTGGCATTAATCATCAGAATATCTTCGAAGAGCAGTGGAAATAAGTATAAAGTGATGTATGAAGGAGCAGTTTCGACAGTACATCATCAATCTATATCAGGACATGCTGCAGGAGGTTTATGAAGGCCTCCTGTCGGTATTCTGCTTAGGTGTAGTCTTTTTCATAGCATTCAAGGGGGTACGAACTGGTCTAAGGTGGTCATCAGTCCTTCTGCTGACAGAATACATCTTCCTGCTATTCTGCTCTACTGTCATCTTCAGGCCAACAGTCGAGACAAGGCAAATCCAGATGCTGTTATTAAATTACTGAAGAATGGGTATGATTCGCTGGTTACACATATCAGACCTTCATTTGGGAAGTACGGATTTCTCTACCGACGAGTTGAGAGACGAACTGGTTGGGTTCCTCATAAAAGAGGGGCTCAAGTGTGACTATGTGTTCTGTACAGGTGACATAAAGACTGCCGGCCCTGGTGACAAAGGATTTTCTGACGACATGGCAGCGTATCTGAAAGATATATGTATGGCTGTTGGAGTTCCAGTAGAAAGGCTTTTTATTGTGCCGGGTAATCATGATATTAACAGAGAGATCAATATAAGGAAAGATGCCATCAAGAAAGTGATGTTCCAACGGTGGGGCTATTATGATCCGGCAAAGGGAATCATCAACCATGAAGACATGGTTGCTATCATGGAGGGAGAAAAGGACTTTGTCGATTTCGTTAGCAAGGTGTTGCCAACCGACCGAGTTGCGCTCTATGGTAATCCAGAAAGACCTCACTTTACGGTTGAAACGGAGGACTTCAACATCCTTCATGTAGATACTAACATTGCCTATACTGAAGGGCAGGAGGCTACAGATTTGATTATTGGCACTCATGCACTCTATAGGGAATTAAAGCATCTGAACGAGCATAAACCAACCATTCTGCTGACTCACTATCCTTTTACCTCATTGCTGCAGGACGAGAAGAAATTTCTATCTCCAGTGCTTCAGAAGAATGAGGTAAGACTATGGCTTGCAGGTCATGAGCATGACCAGGTGCTTCAGCGAATTCACTACCTTAATCAGTTTCAGGCCGGAGAGTTAAGACATGAGGATAAGGCTAATGCGACAATCCTTGTAGGGGAGTATAATCCACAGTCAAATAGGGGATATGTGACCGCTTATTCTTGGTTTCCAGAAGGATGGGCAAAGTATCCACTGCTCGATTTGGATAACAAGAGTCACGTCGACCGTTATGATTTTGAACTGAAGCCAAAAGCCTTTGACGGTCATTCAAAAGAATATTTTGCAGCTCAGGAGGCTAACAAGGAACATTACCACCGACTGCCACAGCAGATGGAGATGGCCTTGCTGCCATCCATACTGGACGATGATGTGGTGACAACGTTGGACGAACTGTTAGCATGCACATGGCAGAGCGATGCCCCGCATGTCATCATGCTGGGTGACGGAGGTATGGGCAAGACCACCATGCTGCTGGACTACTGCAAACGCTCGGACGAACCTATACTGTATGTGTCAGCTGAGTATCTAAGCACAAGATACATCGGGATAGAGGACTATCTGACCGATAGTATCTATGATGGAGATAAAGAACTACTTCATCTTGAACTGCTGGCGAAAGGCAGAAAACCAACATTGACGCTGTTCATTGATGGACTGAATGAAGTAGACGGGCCAACGGAGAACCTGTATATCAAGGAGATTCAGCGACTAAACATGCTGAAGGGACTGAGGATTGTCGTATCATCGCGCACGGACTTTACCATTCGTTACAGTATGTCGGGTTACCGACCGACAAGACTGCTGCAATTGGAAGATAAACAGATAAGTAGCTACTTCACGGCTGACGAATGGAAAAGAATTAAAGGAACGGCCTCGCTGCACCGGCTACTGGGTAATCCGATGATGGTGACGGTGTATAAAGAAATATGTTCTGTGATAGAGGAATACGAAAATGTGGAATTCCTGGACTGGATACTGCCGGTGAAGAACGCTACAGACTTGTTCCATAACTACTACTCCGCTCAGTTGGCACTGATGATGAAGCGCAACGCAGTGGAGGGCAATAAGATGGTATTTTCAGTGATGTGTGTCAGACAGGTACTACCGGGCATAGCCTATCTCTACGAGCGTGAGCGCAGGATGAATAAAGGAAACAAGGAATTCAGAGCTCTGCTGAAAGGAGTGATACAGAACCTGAAAATAGATGAAGAAGCGCTGGAACCTGTCTTGGAGTTATATCGTGAACGCGAACTTCCACAGTTGAACATGCTGGACGTGGCAGAACTGCTGACAAACGAATTGCGGCTGCTGTACCAAGACCGTTCAACAACCTCGTTTCCCCACCAGATGTACAGAGACTATCTATCGGCACAATGGATAATAGCCCAGTCAAAGACCTCTGAACAGATAGAAGAACTATGGAACACGAGAGTGATACCGTATTCGGTAAAGACATATATCAGGCAAGGTAGTGGTGACTATTGGAAAGACGGCATTGCCAGCATGGTACACCGTCAGGGAATAGGCAGGATGGATAAGAGTGCAGATGTGCTGGTAGAGAACCTGCTTGAGTGTTTTCCGGCCGCAGTTCAGAGCGGCACACCCGACTACTCAGAATTGCTGTTGCGTGGACACCTGCTGCCAGACAACATGGCTACAGGCGAAAAAATAAATCTTGCAGGAGCGGCCATAGACCGAATGTCGGTAGGACTGATATCGGGCGAACCGGTGCGATACACCAATCTGTGTATGTCGGAAGACCGGGAATATCTGGCAGCGATAGGGGAGCACGGACATGGGAAGAAAATAGCTCTGGAAATATACAACCTACGTGAATCACGCCCGATATTTCATCATGCGCTTGGCAGGATGATAGAGAACATGGAATTCCATGGGAACCGGTTGTATGTGGTGGACGGTGTGTTGACTGTGTTTACAAGAGATGATGATGAAAACTGGCGCTACTCATGTGAGATAAGAGAAGAGGGGAAAAACATCATACAGAAGGTGGTTAAGATAATCGCCACTGATGACGATGAACTGTACCTGTATTATTATAGCAGGTATGTGGTATATTCCCTGTTGGATGGCCATCGTGTGAGTATTACGGGAGGAAAATGTTTTGACCATCCCGTGGAAGGAGAAGAGTTGACATCGCTAAAGAGACGCGTCAACCGAAGAGCAAAGACAGAAAGACAGACGGACGTGTTGTCGGAATATGGTGACGATGCGTTCAGAGTGAGATCATACGGTGACGGAAGGCTGGTAGTGGAATGTAACGGAGAGCCCGACAATATCTTAGAGAAAGGCATCACGTTGTTGCTGGATGCCGCTATCTCAGAGGATGGAAAAAGAGCTGCAACGCTGGGATTCCAGATATTTGGAGAGAAACGGAAAGTGCAGTTGTGGGATTTGGATGACGAACGGAAAATATCAGAGTTGACTTGTCCTGAAGAGCTGAAAAGAATACACCTGTCGCAGGATGGGACATGGATTATGGGAGAGACCGACGACAGGACATGGGTCAGGAAATGTGACGGTGGTGAACCGAAATGGTACGACGAACACTTTGTGACGAACCATGCCGGACGACTGGTGACCTATGGTGACAATGTGATAAGGCGAGAAGGAACTACAATAGTCTCGCTTAACCTGAATAGTGGTGAAGAGAAAGCGTTAGATTGCCCTGTTCAGAGTCCAAAACTGGTTTGTTTCCTGCCGGATGGAAGGCTGGCGGCAGTGAATGAACATGGTACACGTCTGTCGTTGAGAAGTGACAGGACTAATCACTTGTTGACTTATGACATGGGAGGAAACAGAATTATTTCCATCCAGGCGATACAAGGACAACCCTTTATCGCTGTGTTTACAAGCGATAAGTATATCAGGATATATCATACGGGAGTGAGCCAATGCCTGATTAAAGAAGCCGGAGACTCCAACGCCCGACAGCTGGTAGCACACCAGAGAATACCACTCTTGGCCTTTTCGGATGGACGCAGGTATTTAGAAACGCGTAACTATTTCGAAAAGAGATACCCCGATAAAAAACGCGGATGGTGGTACTCCAATCCCTACGATGGGGAAGGGCATAATATAGACGGTGACATCCTCGATATATCTTTCAACGAGAAGAATAGTCAACTCGTTGCCATACTAGCGAACGGAAGAATCATGTATTGCAACGACAAGTATTGTAAATATCATGATTCGTTTAACATGATAACAGGATTAAATGTGGAAGCATACGACTTCAGCAAGTGCATCTGTCAGGAAGAGTTGAAGACTGTGCTGAAACGAAATGGCGCAGAAATTGAATAAAAAACGAAAAAATTAGCAATATTATGTCTGAAAGAAAGAGAATTTATCTGTGTCTAGCTCATATGAGCGATGATGGCGCTGAACAGCGTTATGTGAAGGAGGCTTTTGATACTAATTGGGTAGTGCCCCTTGGCCCGAATGTGAATGGATTCGAAGCAGACCTCGAAAAGTTTGTGAACACGAATCCCACGAATGATACGAATCTTAATAAGCGCGTGGTTGCGCTGAGTGCGGGTACTGCTGCGGTGCATCTGGGATTGCTGAACTGCGGCGTGAAGCCGGGGGATGAGGTGATAGTACAGTCGTTTACGTTCTGTGCATCGACGCATCCTGTGACTTATCTTGGAGCTACACCGGTGCTCGTGGATTCTGAGCCGGACACTTGGAACATTGACCCGGAACTGTTGGAAGAGGCTATTAAAGACCGTATTGCCAAGACGGGGAAGGCGCCTGCGGCTATCGTGCCCGTGGCTCTGTATGGTATGCCATACAAGGCTGACCGCATCATGGAGATTGCGAATAAGTATGGAATCCCTGTGGTGGAGGATGCCGCTGAGGGATTTGGTTCGCGTTACAAGGGACAAGTGCTGGGTACGTTTGGCAAGTATGGTGTGCTGTCGTTCAACGGTAACAAGATGATTACCACCTCTGGCGGCGGTGCGCTGATTACGGAGGATGAAGAGCATTGGCGCGAGATCATGATGTATGCTACGCAGTATCGTGAGAGTTATCCGTACTATCAGCATGAGAAGATAGGATATAACTACCGTATGAGTAATATCTGTGCTGGTATTGGTCGTGGACAGATGACGGTGGTGAATGACCACTTGGCTCACCATAGGCATGTGCAGAAGATGTATGAGGATCTGCTGGCGGATGTTCCTGGTATCCATGTGCATTCTCAACCGAACACGAATCTCACGAATAACACGAATGAGGTCCCCGAGTATGACAGTAACTATTGGCTTTGCACCATCACTATTGATGAGAATGTGAAGGTGAAGGGACAGGAGAATGCCTATAAGACCATCGTAACAGGTGCTGTCGGTGGTGCTGCCGGTGTCATCCATGCAGCTTCCTCTGCTCATACCGATTGCGAGCCTAATGCCAATGTGGAAGCCATGCGCGTGGCCCTTGATCAGGCAAATATCGAGGCTCGTCCTGTATGGAAACCCATGCACAAGCAGCCGTGCTACTGTAGAGGTAAGATGGAAGATGTAAGATGTAAGAACTATTCCGTCGTGACTTCTGAAACGAGCGTGGCATATATCAATGGTGTGTCAGAAGCAATCTTCAAGGTCGGTATGTGTCTGCCTGCCGGTCCGTATGTGACGGATGAGGATGTAAGGTATATCGTTGATACTATCAAGGCAAATATTCTTTGATGAAGAGCTTTTTGAAAGCCATCTGGCAGTTCTGTAGCTATCTGTTCGTGCCACAAAGGAGGCCAAAAGATATTGGAAAATGAAACTCTCTGACTACTGCGACATAGACAAAAACGGCAGGGCATGGATTGACATCGACACCGGTTGGAAATTCCGTTGCAACCTGCAGCGGATGACCCCGGACTATGCGCAGTTGTTCATACGTAGGCTGTCGAAAAAACGTCGTCTGTATGATGAGGATGCCTTATTGGCCGCAGAGGTTAGAGTGCCTGACGTGGCAACACAAGAAATCATAGTCGGAGCAGTCAATTCGGTGGATAAACTGTGGACGAGCGTGGGAGCGGTGTCAACGGCATACGACGAGTTGCAACAAATGACGACGGATGCCTACTATGATGCCATGAGAAGATACTACTCGAATCTGCTTGGAGAACTGAACGACTACAGATTCTTGCTGATAGACCAGTTGATGGGAGTATGAAAGGTATGACACTGGAAGAGGTGGCTGCATGGCTGCGTGACAACACTAAGCGGATAGTGGTGCTGTATGCCTTCAATGCTACAGGGAAGACACGACTGTCGGTGGCGTTCAAGGAACTTATGCGTGACGGTAAAGGGCATCAGACGGGAATCTACTACAACGCTTTCAGTGAAGACCTGTTTGCGTGGGACAATGACATGAAACACGCGGAAAAGGAAATGCGGCTGAGGGTGGTGAACAGCAGTTTGAACAGATTGCATCGAGAGATAGACGAGGGCAAGGTAAGGGCACTGCTGGAGCCTTATCACGTGAACTATGATTTTCGTTTCCAGTGGATAAACAACGACTCAAACTCTGGAATTGAATTTGTGAGGTTCTTCAAAGCGGAGGAGCCAGACAAGAACATCAAGATTTCGAGAGGCGAGGAAAGGCTGTTTGTGTGGACATTCATCACGGCATTGTTTATGGAAGAAAACGGGCATCTGGGAGGGAACAAGTATTTTTTCATAGACGACCCTGTTTCAAGTCTGGATGACAACAATCTGTTTATTACGGCATCGAGGCTGGTGGAACTGATGAAGGAGAACTGCCGGGACTCGAAAGTCATCGTGACTACTCACCACATGAGTTTCTTCTCTACGCTGACATCACTGATGAAGAACGCGGATTCGGGAGTGCTATCGTTTACGGAGAAAAAGCTAGAAGACGGAAGCAATGCGATGGTAAAAGACCCGAAATATGATATCAAGTTTCTGGAGAGGGTTGGTGAGCAGTATTTCATCAAGGGGAATAGCAAAGGACTGTTGCATTATCACCTGCTGCTGTTGCAGCAACTGAACAACCTGCCTGAAGACGAGGTTATACCGCTACATTTTGTGCAGTTGAGGCAGATACTGGAATTGATTTCTTCATTTCAGGGAAAAGGAAACTTCAGTAAGGCATTGGCAACTGCTGGTGTGGATCATTGGAACGGCATTAACGTGGCAGACAGGGTGAACACACTGTCGCACCAAAGAGTGTATGAGGCAGGATTCCCTGTGGTGAACCCTCAGGACAGAGCTATGCTGAAACAGGTAGTGGGCGAATTGGTAAGAACCTTTAAATTCGAAGTGTAGCAATGATAAACTATAGAACCATAGCGAGACAATTGACGCAGTTTATCCGGCAGTACAGTCCACTGACGGTAGAAGAGATGTGTCCTGTGACGCTCTCCGTTTTGTGCTACCGTTTTGCTGCATACGATGATGCGCTGGCAACTGGAGGAAGGGAAGACCACTGGGAGGAAATGATTCACGCTATAAAAAGGACGGGCGTTGAACCCAAGTACGCCTTACAGACCTCTTTGCTGAAAGCAGGTACGTTGTTTAGAGATAAAGAGATTTTTGAGGTGTTCGATAGGGTGGTTCAGGTGATGTCAAGGCTGCCAGAGGGCGACTTCTGCAAGGAGTACGTACAGTTAGTGGATGAACTGACAGAGGACTATTGCTCGCCAGCAAGACGAGTTGGCCTATTTAATTATATCATGCAGTTGCATGGGGGACGCTATATAGAGACCATACCGCAAGAAGTGGGAACACTGGTGGGGCAACTACTACGCAAAGCATTGATGTTTAGAGACGGTTTGCAACTGTATGACCCTGCTTGTGGAGTAGCCTCGCTGGCTTTGACGGTATTGGACAGAAATAACGGAAGGTTTGACGGGCTGGTTCTAAGAGAAACATCATTGCTGCAGGCTGACATGGCAAGGCTGAGTATGTTTGTGAATGGCATCAACCGGTATGACTTGAAGAATGAGGATTTCTTGCGTGATGGATGGGCTCCTGAGGTGCGATATGACGTGATAGTGAGTATGCCTGCCTGGGGCTTGAGACGAAGGATAGATGCGCCATTGAGAAACGGTCTGCCGCTAAGGTATCCTGAATTTGACGAGGTGCCATACGACTATGCCTGCATTCTTAGAGGACTGGAATCGGTGACGGATGACGGGGTGATGGTGATGGCCATGCCTATGAGTGTGTTGCAGCAGCCGGGAATCGGTGAGGCTGTGCGAAGGGAGATAATTATGCATAACGACATTAGGGCCGTGATAGGGATGCCGGTGAACATGCTGTATTCGACGAGTGTGGCATTTGCATTGATGGTGTTTCAGCATTCGGAGCGGAGAAAAGAGGTGCTGATGATTAACGCCAAGGACTTGTATGAAGGGCACGGACGGCTGAACAGGATGGGATTTCACGACCGGCAACGGATTGTTCATGCTTTTTCCGGAAACAGAACGATTGAAGGACTGTCGAGAGTGGTGAGCCACGAGGAAATAGCCAGGAACGGATTTAACCTTTTACCCGGTCACTATGTCTCTGACCCCACGGCAGAGCAGCGGATTATTGCGGAGAAGATAAAAGAGATTAACGAACTGACGGCCCAGATGCGAGCCATCACACGTGAGCATAACGAGTATCTGAGGCAACTGGGATTGCCGGAGATAGAGGTGTGAGGAGGGGAAGGGTTAATTAAAGATGCATTGGATAAAGAAGAAAATAAGGACAACGGTATAAGAACAGGGGGACGGGTTCTCTCTTTGAGAGTGTGGCGTTGCAATCCTGTTTCACGAATAGTTGAAGAGAATGAAAGAGGGGAGAAATCGAACAAGAGTGCTGCACTTCTCAATAAGAATGAAGTTGTGTTTATATTGTTGGCCGGTCTAACAGTCAGTGGTGTGATAGGTTGGAAGCTATTGTTAAGAAATAGTGCATAAGGAAATAAAAAACGTGAACGAAACAATATAATTGTTAAAACAGCGTTCTTTGGTATAGATGATGCAGGATAGTGAAGAGAAAAATATGTAAATTTGCAAAATGGTAACACTGAAGCTATATGGCAGAGAGAATTGAAATGGAAGTGAACGATCCGTTGGAGGGTTTCCGTTTTCACGAAGAGCTGATAGTGGCGCAACGTGAAATAGCGGAGTTATATCATCCTGCCATTGATGTGAAGGTGTATCGCACGTTTGTGGATAATCCCCCGTCGGAAATAGATACGACGGCGCGTGCTTACCGTGACAGAGATGCGGATGCAGCGGTAAAAGGCGGCTTAAGTCAGGAGGCTTATGATAAGCTGAAGCCTAAAAGAAAGATCGATTATATTGCTGAAAGATCATTGTCTGTAAATGATAGCCATGAGGCTGCCGTGGCATCTGGAAAGAAAACTTATCAGAGCGTAACGGAGAAATATGGTGAGGAGTATGCTGAGGCATTTATGGAGAATGAACGAGGCACGTATGTAGGTGGCGTGATACTGAAAGAAGGTCAGGCAATTATGACAGACTTCAAGAAAGGTCATGCAGAGGTGATACTGAATGAAGGGGTAAGGCCAGAAGATTTGGAGATATTTGAAGAACTTACAAAATATGAATACAAAGATGAGTGAACCAACATTGGTGCTGATAGGGACCTTACAGAGGATTTCCAAGATGCCGCTTGCCGCAGTATATATGGACAGCGGGTCACGCTCTCTTTACCTTTTTGTAAGGGTGAATAGCCTGCGTGATGCTACGCCTGTGTTTGTGGCTACGGACACTACGGCAGAAAAATTGGTAAAATATTTGAATCGTCGTATTGTATTGCGGACTATGTTTGCTAAGAAAAACCGTGAGTATGCTGAGTTGATAGACGGAAAAATGAGGCGCGTACATTATGATGACGGTAACGCAACGGAAGTGAGACTGAAGAAGGCTGGTCGGTTTGAGCCTGAATTATGCAACAATCGGGTGGAATTGGAACATTTTTTTAGTAACTACAATCAATAGATGATATGGAAAACGTTCAGATAGTAGCATATAGCGAGAATATCTTTAACATCCCAGCAGATGTAAATGAGTTTCTGCTGAAGGACAAGCAGGTGGCAGTGGGCATAAACCCTGTTTTGCGATATAAAGAGGGAACAGATGCTGTGGGATGCCAGATGCGAGTGGTCTATACTCTTGAGGGAAGACAGGTTATGGACTATGCGGCCGTTGTGACTGTGCTTGTCGGTGGATGGAACGAGATGTTGAAAAAAGTCACAGACGGCAAGGAGATTGTTGCGGCATCCAAGGAAGCATGGGTGAAAACCATCGATTTTGTACGTGGTATTATCTGTGCAAATGCCAACAAAACAGGTAATGTGGCGGTAGCACGTATGATGCTGCCAAATGTTGATATAGACAAGTTCATGGAAAATGTTTCAATTGAAAAACTCTCATGACACGATAAAAAGTAGCAGGTCTGTGTGAGAGACCTGCTACCCGTCAGAGATTAATGTTTGGTGTCAATGATTGACGAGGGATCATTGCCATAGCTGTTGGGATTCTGGATATGGCCGTCCTTGCGATGGGGTATCATCTCAAGTTCTTCCTTTTTAGCGTAAGCATCCAACCCCTTTTTAGGTGGTGTCGGAATTAGTCGTTACCTTTGTGCCATGATTCTAAAATAGGAGGTTATGGCAATAAACAGGCAAATCTTGGAGCAGTGAGATGAAAGTAATATGTGTATTAACTTTTACGAGTCGTGACAAGATTCATCAAAGATAAAGACATTGAAACCCTCTGGCAGCGGTATTCTGCTGAGGATATGACAAGCTTTCACAAGCCAATACGCGATGCTGCTGGAAGCAGAGGCATCGTCTGTAAAGGGCGGACAATTGTCTGATATGGAGCGTGAACAGTATCAAACCCAGATTAAGAACCTTCTTCAAGCCGTGGAGACTCTCTTGAAGTCCAATAATGCTTTGGGCGAACGAGTGGCTCAGTTGGAAAAGGTGGCTGAAGCCCATGAAGACTTGAAGGCCAGGTATGCAAAACTGGAGGGTGAATTGGCTATGCGCAAGCGTGGTCAGCACGGTAAGAAGAGCGAGAAGACTAAGGATACCTCTGAATCAGATGCGTCTTCTGACGGTAGCAATTAGGCCACACAGAAATCACTGAAAGCACAGAAAGGGCTGCGACAACATTAACGCTAACGCTAACTGGAGGTCTCGCAGAAAGGGCAGAGAACGCAGAAATTTGGTTTCAGGTTTCATGTTTCATATTTCAAGGTTCAAAGTTTAAGGTTCAAAGATTAAAGTCAGTTGAGAGTTCTTTCTAAGGAAAGCGAACAAGTGGAAAGTTCAGAGTTTACAGGCAGTACAATCTTAGTTTCAGTTTTCAGGGATTCAGAGAGAACAAAAAGTGAGGGTTTGGATAGATTGGGAGGGTTAGAATATGAGAATTTGGAATATTCCTGCAAAATAATTTGTGAGATTTTGGAATTTTGAGTATTTTTGCAGCGTCAAATAACTGATGATATGGAAGAGTTCAGAGTGTTTAAGCGCAAAATTTACAGTAAATTGCTGGAATGGAAACAGGAGGAGAACGGAAGATAGATCCTTCGGGACGTGCAGCACGGTTGTTCCTGGCCATCCCGTCGGAGCTGAGCAAGAACGCTTCGCGTTATCAGGTGGCGAGCGTATTGAGCGACAGCGAGCGAAAGAATCTGGACGAGGTGTTGGAGAAGATGCGAGACAGCATGACTGTAAATTTCGCTTATCACTCGGACGACCCGAACGTGGGGCTGGCACTAAATTGCGATATGAATCAGTACAAGATGTTTGTAGGCGATACGGGACTGTTTGTGACGCAGGCCTTTTGGGACAAGGACGTGACGGAGAATGTGATTTATCAGAAGCTGCTGAGCGACAAGCTGAGTGCCAATATGGGATATGTGTATGAGAATGTGGTGGCGCAGATGCTGACGGCAGCGGGCAGCAAGTTGTTCTACCATACGTGGCCCACGGAGAGTGGAAAACACAATTATGAGGTGGACTTCCTGCTGTCGCGGGGCAGCAAGATTTGGCCGTTGGAGGTGAAGTCGTCGGGCTATAAGACGCACGCCTCGCTGGATGCGTTCTGCGAGAAGTTTTCTCAGCGGGTGGGCGAGCGGTTCTTGATTTATACGAAGGACCTGCGCAGGGACGGAGCCACGACGCTGCTGCCGGTGGTGATGACGATGATGATTTGAGGGCAAATTATGGTATAGGGTTACTTATGGTTAAGGGTTAATGGTGAATGGTTCAGGGTTCAAAGTTCATGGTGAAGGGGTTTTTGAAGGGGGTATGGGCGTTTTGCTCATACCTCTTTGTGCCGCAATGGGGAAGTTCACACAGAACCGACGAACGAAGCAAGAGCAGAGCCAAGCGTGCTTGAACTATGCCTTGCAAGGAGGAGGAAGACGAAGTCAAATCACTGAAAGCACAGAAATATTTTGAACACGAATCTTGCGAATCTTACGAATTATGACGCAGGAGGAAAAGGGTTCACGGTTCAGGGTTAAGGATTCATGGTTCACGATTAATGGTTCAGGGTTCAAAGTTCAAGGGTAAGGGTTAAAGAAGAATAAATGTTGTGAAGGAATGCAATGAATTCGGGGGAAAGACGTTAATTTTGCAGTATGACTTTAGAGGATATCCGACATATTATTAGCCAAGGAGAGGGCACAACTATCGAGTTCAAGGATGCGACTGGCGGTACTCCAAGTTCATTCTATGAATCTGCCGTGAGTATGTCAAATACTGATGGAGGCGTTATATTGCTGGGTGTTGATGATGACGGCATCGTGATGAGGCTCTCGACGGAGGCATGCAAGCACATGCAGAAGGACGTTGTGACGGCCTTGAATACTCCCGATTGCGTGTGGCCTTCTATCTACGTGCAGCCTTTCATTGTGAGCCATCCGGAAGGTGAGATATTGGTTTGCCAGATTGCTGCGAGCAGTCAGGTGCATCAGTATAAGGAGAAAATATATATCAGAGAGAACGAATCGGATATCGATATTACAGATAATCAACAGCGAATAGGCGACCTGGGAAGCGGTATTATTGGATTTGGTACCTAGTTGGGTGGAAAAAGGTACCCAGTTGCCGGAGTTTTTGTTTGCTAAGCCTCAGCGACTTACGAGAATGGAAATTGTGGAAGTACCTAGTTGGGACAAGAATAGTACCCAGTTGATGCCTAAGAAGATATGGTATATTGTGGCTTTGCTGGCATTGTGCACAATACCCACGTCTTTCGGGAAATTGATGGATTTCTTCCGATATAAGAATCGTAATACGTTTAGGGAGAATTATCTGAATCCGCTAAAACAGTTGGGATTCATAATGGCCACGAAGCCGGATACTCCAAATGCTCCGGATAATAAATATGTGATTACGGCGCGAGGGAAGGCTTTCTTGATGGGTGAGTAGAGCATATAAAGCTTTTTTATAATCATTTCATACGTCTTTCAGTCAGTTCTTGGACGAGCCAAGAGGATTGAGAGCTAAATTACTTTTATTCTATATGAAGATACTGATTACGGGAGTCCACGGTTTCGTGGGCTCGAACTTGGTGGAATATCTGGCTCCGGCCAATGAGATTTGTGGTCTGCTGTGAAGGCGGGAGTGAGGTGCTTAGTGAAAGGGCAGAGCTTCAAGGGGATATATCCAGTGGTGCTGAAGAAAGTGGAGTCTTTTCTTGTGGAAAGGTATGCACCATTAGTTTCAGGTTTCAAGTTTCATGTTTCAAGTGAAGGGGCGAACACGAATGATTCAACGATAACCATAACGAAAACGATAACTTTCTTTCGAACACGAATGACACGAATTGAACGAATGGCGGCGGAACGACCGGTGGCGGCATCGAGGAAGGATAAGGGAGAAGACCCCCTCAGTCCCCCTGTTTAGGGGGAGGTGACAGTTTACCGTTGATTATTGAAGTAAGATGGATGATGGAGAAGACCCCCTCAGTCCCCCTGTTTAGGGGGATGTTTACAGTTTACCGTTGATTATTGAAGTAAGATGAAAGATGGATGAGGGAAGATGGCAGATGGAAGATGGATAATGGGGGAGTAGAAAGCACTTATAACTCAAACAAATCATCCATCTTTACCTGACTCTGAAGGATTCCATAGGACTCGCTATTGGCGACACCGAATGTTGTAACGTAAGTGTGAGCAAGAGCATAACGTGTCTTGGTGTAATTCTGAAAGACAGAGGCTCTTTCGCGTAATTTCTCAACCTCTGCGGAAGAGAGGTGATAAGCCTTGGTGGAGAATTTCATCTCGCAGAGGTTGATAATTCTATCTGCGCGGGTAATGATGAGGTCTATCTGAGCGCCTCCTTGAACATTCTTCTTGTCGGGGAGAATGCGCCAGGCAGAGGCAGAAGAGGCCATGCCAGAGATGCCGAGAGCCTGTTTCAGCTGAGGAAGGTGAAGCAGGCAGAGCAGTTCGAAGCTGAACCCCTGCCACTCGTGGACAAGAGGCTCTTGGAAATGATGAGTCCACCATTGTTCGTCCTGAGAACGGTCGTAGGCTATGAAATGATAATAGAAGAGTGTATAGAAGTCCACAATCCGGTAGATGACATCTTTCGTCTTGTGCCCGAAATATTGATAGCCAAGAATGAAATCGCAACGTTCAAGGTTTCGTAGCATCTTGCTAAGGATGCCACCCTCGATTTTTACCATTCCAATAATCTGCTGGCGGGTAAGCCCTTCACGGTGCTCTGACAGGGCATGAATGATTTCTATGTAACTGTCTGCTTGCGTAAACTGTGCATTGTAGAGCTCGTCGAATTCTGTGCGCAGAGTAGCATTCTTGGCAAAGAAAAGACGGTCGATGTTCTGCACAAGACTCTCACTCCCTTTGAGCAGGCTGAGATAGTAGGGTACTCCGCCCATTGTCATATAGGTCTGAAGAATCTGGTATCGGTCCCATGTGAAATTGCGGCTTCGGAGATATACCTCTGTATCGTGAAGAGTGAAGGGCCGCAGATAGAGGCGAGTCTCTATGCGGTCGTGCAGGCCACCTTGGTTCTCGACGAGGTTGTCAACCATCCACGAGGTGGCACTGCCACTGGCAATGAAGAGAATATCCTGACGGCGTGCTCCCCAGGCGTTCCAAAAATTCTCCAGAGCACTGACGAACTCAGAATCACGGGTGTCTATCCATGGCATTTCGTCGATAAAAATGATCTTGCGCTTCTCTTTAGGGAGCGACTCAATGTACTCCTCAAGGGCATCGAAGGCATCAAACCAGTCTTCGAACTTAGGACGCTTGGCAAGATGGGCATGCTTCTTGAGGGCCTTCGCAAAATTACTGAGTTGGCGTTGCTTGGGGAGCTTGTGGCCTCCGACAAACGTAAAATCGTATTGGTAATCGAAGAATTGGTCTACAAGAAATGTCTTACCGACACGTCGCCGTCCATAGACGATAACAAACTCGGATTTCTCGGAATGGAGGCAGCGTGTCAACTCCTTTATCTCACGTTCGCGACCTATCAATTTGGTTTTACTCATATCGGTTCGGTTTTTGATGCAAAAGTACAAAGAAATATTGAAAAAGCAAAAAATATATGGGTTAATTTACCAAATCTATGCTTTTATATGGCGATTTGGTATTTGGAAGAGTAATTTTAGAATAAAATCTTGTATGCAGTGGTGTAGTAATGGCTGTGGCGTATATTCTGTTTAAGATGGCGAAACAGCAGTTGACGAGACGGTCTTTGCAGAGGTAGCAAGGTTCCGTGTATGTCCCCGCGAGAAGCTTTACGGCATTCAGGTACCCAAAGGGGCTTGGCACTCGATAGTGGTGTATGAACCGAGCACGATATTCGAGGCGAAGGATGGGGCGTTTGGGAAGTAGTCACACAGAAAGCACAGATAACACAGAAATACTTGGTTTCAAGTTTCAAGATTCAAGTTTCAGGTCTCGCAGAAAGCGCAGAGAACGCAGAAATATTTTGAACACGAATGATTCAACGATAACCATAACGAAAACGGCGGCGGTTCGAACACGAATGACACGAATGGCACGAATGGCGGCGGAACTTCGACGGGCGGCGGTTCGAACACGAATGACACGAATTGAACGAATCACTTATGGTTGACTTTCCCCTTCGGGCCGTCGAGCTAAACCTTCAGGGTTCAGGATTTTAGGTCACACAGAAAGCACAGATAACACAGAAATAATATTTTCGAACACGAATCTTGCGAATGAAACGAATTATGACGCAGGAGGAAAAGGGTTCACGGTGAATGGTTCAAGGTTCAAGGTTCAAGGGCAAGGGTTAAAGAAGAATAAATGTTGTGAAGGAATGCAATGAATTCGGGAGAGAATCGTTAATTTTGCAAAGCATAAGAATATAGAAGTATAATGATATATACTGACGACATAATAGACAGAATCTGGCAGACTGCCCGAAAGGTTGAGGGTATGGATGCAGATATGGTGCGTAAAGATCCCTGTGGTGCCTGGATTGTGCGTGACAAATATGCTCAGCCGGAGAATGAGTACGGATGGGAAATAGACCATATCTACCCCTTGTCTATGGGTGGTGATGACAACCTGAAGAATCTGCGGGCCATGCACTGTGCCAACGCAAGGAGCAAAAACGGGAGTTATCCCTCATATATTGTGGCCGTAACTTCTGATGGAGACAAAAATATTCCGACGAAACGTGTGCTGAAGGTAAATAGGGCAAAACGGGACGTTTTGGAGGCACTATATAAAAAATAGAGACAATGTGTGTGTTGAATAGTATAGAGATAGTAGGACTTTTCGGTCATTACAGTTATAGGATTCCCCTGATATCAGCAGGAAGGACGGATATATGTTTCCTAACGGGGCCTAACGGTTATGGAAAGTCAACTATATTAAATCTGATATACGCTTTCATAAAAGCGGATGCCAGCCGTCTTGCGGCAACACTCTTTGAATGTATAACCTTCTATATGAAGGACTATAAAGTGGTGGTGCAGCAGGAACGGTATGAACAGGAAGAAGTCAATGACGAGGGGAGTGTGAACGATGATGAGCAGCACGCGACGGTAAGGCTGACCATTACGGTATATGCGGCTGGAGATGACCGAATGATAGAAAGCAATTCTTTTGAAGACAATGAGATTGGCCGGGGAGTCTTGCCTCTTTTCCCACCATCATTGGCTGTTTATCTGGCTTCGGTGAAGGTGGAATATATACGCGATGACCGTCTGTTGCCAAAAAATGCAGACAAGTTGGGCGTGACAAGTAAGGTGGCAATGCTGCAGGATATGATGGCGAAATATGATGAGTCATTGACTGCACTGTATAATATGCGGCTACTTGATGCTATCAGGAAGAACAAACCTGCGGAGGTCGGGTACGACGAGGCAGATGAGGTGGATGTGACTAAACGCGCAGAAGAGAAGTTGGCTGCCTTTAACAGGATTGGGCTGGCTTCTAAGTTGGTGGACGCTGATACTGCCAACGATGAACGCTATCTGAGAATGATGCAGATGATGGCTGTGGACAGTGTATTGAGTTTTGAGGATTCGTTTTATCAGCGACTGAACTTGCTGTATGATATTATTGAGGGAGCAGAATTCTCAGACAAGCAGTTGAGGCTGGACACACGGAATGGTCTTTATTTTGAAAGCGGAGATACTATTGTAATTCCCGAAGATCTGTCTTCTGGTGAACAGCATTTTATAGTGCAGGCCATCACTCTGTTGATGAAGGCAGAGCCAGGGGCGTTGATTATGATTGACGAACCAGAGTTGTCGTACCATCCGGCTTGGCAGATGGACTATCTGAAGAACCTGAAACGTATTGCTGGAGTGGGGCATTATCAGTTTATTCTTGCTACGCATTCTCCTCAGATTTTTGATTATCGCTGGAATTACTCTATAGACTTGTATAAACAGACTACCGACGATGCGGAAGGAACTGAAGCAAACAGTTGACCAAACGAAGGATGTTGAGGGACAATTACGTTCTGCCCTACAGACTCCGATGAAGCGTGGCCTGCTTTGGATTATCACGGAAAGTGATTATGACCGGAGGGTATATGAGCGTTTCTTTGGGGCTAATGTGGCTGTAAGGCCTGCGTATGACGAAAAAGGGCAGGGCGGATGTGACCATGTGTTGAGGATAGTAAGAAATATCCTTAAAGACGGGGCTACAAAGCGTATCATAGGAATAAGAGATGCTGATTACCAGTATTATCTTCCTAAGAAATACGTGTATCCCAGCAACCTGTTTCATACGGATGAACGGGATATAGAGATGATGATGTTGAAGTCGGCATCAGTTCAACGTGGTTTGGCAAGTTGGAGTGCAGATTTTCCGGTAAAGATTGAAATGGTGAAGCCTGTAGCCTGCTATTTGGGAAAGATACGTATCTGGCATGTGGCACATGACATATCAGCAAGTATAAAGCGATATAAAATTGCTAAAGTGTGGGATTATCTGGCTGTGCCTCAGAGACTGAAAAATGGATGGAAACGTATTCTGATGGACCAGTATAATCGACTGACCGGAGAGAGTGTAAACCCCAAACGTCTTTCGGTTCTAAAGAAACGGTACGGTCTTGATGATATACAATATGGTCGTATCTGCAGGGGACACGACTTTGTACAGTTGCTGGGTATCGCCATGGTGGACAGCCGCTATTCGAGTAAGGAGATTCAGGAAAAGATGACAACCCTCTACTCAAAACCGGATTTTGCTGCCACAAATCTTGCACAGAACATCCAGACCTTTGCCAATAGGTTTGGAATGCGTGTAATGTAAAATTCAAATTTTCTTATTTAACAAATACACCCCTCAGCCAGTTTGGCTGAGGGAGAAGACCCCCTCAGTCCCCCAAGACCCCCTCAGTCCCCCTGTTTAGGGGGATGTTTACCGTTTAGACCCCCTCAGTCCCCCTGTTTAGGGGGAAGTTTACAGTTTACCGTTGATTATTGAAGTAAGATGAAAGATGGCTGATGGAAAGAGCCACACACCGAAATCATTGATAGAACAGAAAAGCTACTCTGTTTTTATGATTTCAAGAAATTCTGCCATTTTAACTAAGTTCAACTGGGGAAATGGAGTCCTTTGGAGAATCTTGAAATGCTTGTCGTCGGAAACAAGATATTTTTTTATTTATAAAGTGTGCGGAAATGGGCATTCTGAAGGCTTTGGAGTTTCTGCTCGTTCCATTCTCCTGACTCCCAGAGTTGTTCCATGTCCTCATCAATCTGACGGGCATAGAAATCTGCTAACTGATCCTTCAGTTGGTCTAAGGCAACTGATGACTTTATGTGTGACATCAAGGTGACCAGATGCATCTGTGCGGGACTAAATGTTACTGCTTCCATACGCTTGAGTATTTAATGTGGGGGCAAAGATACGAAAAGTTTTTGATAATATGGCGATAATACGGAAAAAAGTGATGACGGGAGGTGAAATATGACACAGGAAGAGAAATGGAGAAAGAACTATGCGGAGGTGGTGGAGTATATGGACACGTACCATCGGAATCCGTCGAAGCACCGCGTGGAGGATCATCTGTTGTTGAACTGGATGAAGCACCAGCGGAAACTGATGAACAGGGGTGAACTGAAGCCTGACAGGGTGGCGGCATTCAAGCGACTGTTGGCGAAGAGTGAGAGCCTGAAGCGGGTGAACCAGTGGGAAGTGGCGGTAGAGGAAATCATGAAGAATGATGACCTCAGAAACTACCAGCAGGAGATGATTGACAGACTGGAAGAGGCGTGGAAGCAATATAGGAGCGTGATGCTGCAGATGCCTACCGGGACAGGAAAGACGGTGCTGATGGCGGAGGTGATACGACGGAAGATGGCTGATGTAAGAAGGAAGAAGTCTGATGGTATACTGATTGTGGCGCACAGACGGGAGTTGCTGGACCAGATACGAGGAACGGTGAAGTACTTCGGGATTGACATGGAGAAGGAGCATATTGTGGTGGAAAGTATTCAGAAATTGTCGAGAATCCTGGGTCACACGGATAACATAAAAAGTAAAGATAATAAAAGTCACACAGAAAGCACAGAAAGCACAGAAAGATTTTCGACCACGAATTGCACGAATTACACGAATTTTGAACCAACGCTGGTGATTATTGATGAGGCACATCATGCGCTGGCAAGGACATACAGGATGCTGTGGGACAGGTGGCCAAAGGCAAAGTTCCTGGGACTGACGGCGACGCCGTGCAGACTGAACAACGAGGGATTCCTGGACTTGTTCCAGACGCTGGTGCAGTCGCACACCATACAGGAGTTTATCAATATGGGATGGCTCAGCGACTTCGACTATGTGACGGCAGAGCCGGATAACCCTATCCTAAAACAGGTGGGTAGTTTGAAGAAGCGTGGCGTGGACGGGGACTACCAGACGAAGGAGATGGCTCTGGTGATGGACTGCGAGGAGTCGATAGATAACCTGTATCAGGCATACAGAAAGTATGTGAACGGAAAGAAGGGTATCGTGTATGCCATTGACCGTGAGCATGCGCGGCATATCACGGAATACTATCAGAGGCAGGGAGTGAACTGCTGTTGGATAGAGGCCAAGACACCCACGGCAGAGCGTGACCGGCTGGTGCAGGAATACCGTGACGGTCTGATAGATGTGGTGGTGAATGTGGACATTCTCTCGGAAGGTGCTGACTTCCCCGAGGTGGAGTTTATACAGTTGGCGCGGCCTACGCTGTCGCTCTCGAAGTACCTGCAGCAGGTGGGACGAGGAATGCGTATTGCAGAGGGCAAGGACAAGGTGGTGATTCTCGACCATGTGGGGATGTACCAGAGTTTCGGGCTGCCCACGGAGGACTGGAACTGGCCGCTGATGTTCACAGGACAGATGGCTGGCAAGGCTGGAATGGGACGTGAGTGTCTGCTCTATGTAAGAGGTGACGGCTACGAAAAGGAACTGATCAACACCCACATGGTGAATATCAAGCGGAAGGATGAGGCGCATCGGGGTCTTGAGATATTCATGAAGGATGGTCTGTATGGCATCGCCAAGGATGGCAGGATGATTCATCAGCCTCTGTTTGAACGCATCAGAAGGGCTGACGACGGTTATTTTGCCTATTGTACCTATCCCTATCTGGTGTGGAAGAGTCGTTCTACCATCATCGACCAGGACGGGCGCGACCTGGGACTGAGAATGTATGGCAACCTGGAATGGGTGGAAGCATCCCTGCTGAAGGGGCAAGACATCAATGGCGAGGAACTGTATTGGGACAGGAGATACAACCAATACTATCACGAGAAGCCGGAGTTTGTGAGCATTGGCGGCATCGAGATGACCAAGCTGAAGGTGGGCTATGTGCTACGCAAGCATCCTACCCTGATAAAGCCTACAAGCAAGAGGAAGATATACTATAACAGCCATATCATCTGGATGGATGACTGGTTGATTTCCAAGAATGATCCTGAAGTTGCCGGAGGCTATAGTACACAGAGAATATTGTCGTATGGCTTTAATTCGTTCTACGTGAAGACAGCGGCGGCGGACTTGCCAGGCGTGACCAATATTGACATGATGGGAAATCTTATCAACCGACGCTGGATGGTGCCGGAAGAGGATGACCATAGATTCCCTCAATGGCGGCAGACTCCATTGATAAACGCAGATACGGGGAAAGTGGGTTTCCCTGACAAGTGATGGACCCCCTCAGTCCCCCTGTTTAGGGGGAGGTTTACAGTTTACCGTTGATTATTGAAGTAAGATGGATGAAGTAAGATGGATGATGGAAGAGTGAGAGCCGGGATTGCTAAGAAGCAGTCTCGGCTCTCACTCGTTTTAGAAGGCGATGCAATCTCACGCTCGAGAAAAGTCAAATAAAATTTGGTTTTCTGCTCGCTAAATCGTACCTTTGCACGCAGAATAATACAATAGAATAATAAAAACGCAAAAAGATTATGGGACTGATAGGATCAATTATCATTGGTTGTCTGGCCGGATTCTGTGCCGGAAAGTTGATGAAAGGTGGTGGCTTCGGCTTCATCATGAACCTCGTGCTGGGACTCTTCGGAGGCTTGGTAGGTGGCTGGCTGTTCGAACAGTTAGGCATCTCGTGGGGTGGACTGTTGGGACAGTTGGGCACTGCTATCGTCGGTGCTGTGGCCATTCTCTGGGTAGCATCACTGATCAAGAAGTAAGCGTTTGGCATAGGGCATGGATGCAAAACTGATATTGGGCTTCCTGCGCGAGGTGGCGATGAACAACAACCGCCCCTGGTTCCAGGAACATAAAGCCGACTATGAGGCAGCTCGGGCAGCGTTTGAGCATGGTGTGGCACAGGCGCTGGAGCGTATCGTGACCTTCGATGCGTCGCTGGCCAACGTACAGGTGAAGGACTGTACCTATCGCTTCTATCGCGACACCCGCTTCTCGACAGACAAGTCGCCCTATAAAAACCATTTCGGGGCCTATATGTCGGCACGGGGCAAGAAGTCGCTGCATGGCGGCTACTATATCCATCTGGAGCCGGGCGGCTGTCTAGTGGCCTGTGGCAGCTACTGGCTGCCCACCCACATCCTGACCTCGTGCCGCAACGAAATCATGGGCAACACCGACGAGTGGCTGCGCTGTGTGGAGCAGAAGGACTTCATCCGCTATTTTGGCGACCGTTTCGAACCCTGTACCGAGCAGGAGTCGTGGCAGATGAAGAAAGGCTTTGGCATGGAAAAGCTCAAGACGGCACCGGCCGGATTCCCCCGTCAGTGGGAGCACGTGAAGTATCTGCGACTGAAGAACTACTGTTGCTGGCATCGTGTCGACGACGACTTCTTCGAGGGTGACGGATGGCTGAAGCAGACGGAGAAGATGTTCCGTGCGGCCAAGCCCATGCAGGACTTCATCAACAGCGTGGTCGACGACTATGAGTAAGTATCAGACCTTCATCTTCGACCTGGACGGCACGCTGCTGGATACCCTGCAAGACCTCGCCGACAGCGTCAACTATGCCTTGCGCCAGCACCGTATGCCCCAGCACTCGCTGGACGATATACGGCGTTTCGTGGGCAATGGCGTCAGAAAACTGATGGAACGTGCTGTGCCTGATGGGGCGCAGCATCCAGAGTTCGAGACCGTTTTTGCCGACTTCAGGCAGTATTATATGCACCATTCGATGGACACTACGCGTCCCTATGACGGCATCCCCGAACTGTTGCAGCAGTTGAAGCAGCGCGGCTGTCGGTTGGCAGTGGTGAGCAACAAGATGATGGCGGCTACGCAGGAACTCGTCGCCCATTTCTTTCCAGAGATAGAGGTTGCCATTGGCGAGCACGAAGCTGAGGGCATCCGCAAGAAGCCCGCCCCCGACACCGTCTACGAAGCCCTGCGCCAGTTGAATGCCCGCTCTGCGTTGTCGGGATACTCCTGCGGAGGAATGGAAGGTGTGTCATCGTCCTCTGCCGTCTATGTGGGCGACAGCGATGTCGACATTCAGACCGCCCGCAACAGCGGACTGCCCTGCATCAGCGTGCTCTGGGGCTTCCGCGACCAGCAGTTCCTAAAGGAAAATGGTGCCACAACATTTGTTGCGACACCACAGGAATTGTTATTCTGCTGAGGATGTTTATCGGATGAACAGCAATTCGCGATATTTGGGGAGGGTCCAGAGACCGTCCTCGACAATCATTTCCAACTTGTCAATCTCGTAGCGGATGTGCTCCATGTGAGGACAGACGGTGTCGTGGTAGGCGATGGCACGCTGGTGGATATCCTGTATGCGGTTGGCCACCTTGCGGGCCTCGGTGAGCTCTTCTACCATCTGCTCGATGCGCTCAGTGCGCTCGGCAATCTCCTCGATGAGTTTCATGTTGCGGGCAGAGAGTCGGTTGGCGCGCTCCTCGCTGAACACATCCTTCATGCCCTGCACGTTCTTGATGAGCTGCGACTGATAGTGGGTGGATACGGGGATGATATGGTTCATGGCCAGATCGCCCAAGACACGGGCCTCGATCTGCACGGTCTTGACGTACATCTCCCACTTCACCTCGTTGCGGGCTTCGAGCTCTTTGCGGTTCATGACCTTGGTAGACTCGAACATCTGGATGCTGGAGTCGTCGAGATAGTGCTCGAAGATGACGGGGCACGACTTCTCGACATCCAGTCCGCGACGGGCAGCCTCCTCGACCCACTCGTCGGAGTAGCCGTTGCCGTCGAAGCGGATGGGCTTGCAGGTCTTGATGTCGTCCTTGAGCACTTCGAGGATGGCAGCCACCTTGTTCTCGCCTTGGGCAATCTTGGCATCGACGCGCTCTCTGAACGAGGTGAGGGCTTCGGCCATAGCGGCATTGAGGGCTATCATGGCTGAGGCGCAGTTGACGCTGGAGCCTGGGGCACGGAACTCGAAGCGATTGCCAGTGAAGGCAAAGGGAGAGGTGCGGTTGCGGTCGGTATTGTCGACGATGAGGTCGGGAATCTGCGGGATGTCGATCTCCATGCCCTGCTTGCCCTTGAGGTTGAAGAGCTCGTTGTTGTCGGACTTTTCAATGTGGTCGAGCAGGTCGGTGAGCTGGGTGCCGAGGAAGGAGCTGATGATGGCCGGAGGAGCCTCGTTGCCTCCGAGGCGGTGGGCATTGGTGGCCGACATGATGCTAGCCTTCAGCAGTCCGTTGTGGCGATAGACGGCCATCAGCGTCTCTACGATGAAGGTGATGAAGCGCAGGTTCTCCTCGGGTGTGATGCCTGGTGCATGGAGCAGCACGCCGGTATCGGTGGACAGGCTCCAGTTGTTGTGCTTGCCCGAGCCGTTGATGCCGTCGAAGGGCTTCTCGTGGAGCAAGACGCGGAAACCGTGATTGCGGGCCACCTTCTTCATCAGCGACATGAGCAGCATATTGTGGTCGACGGCCAGGTTGCACTCCTCGAAGATGGGAGCGAGCTCAAACTGGTTGGGGGCCACTTCGTTGTGGCGTGTCTTGACGGGTATGGCCAGTTCGAGGGCCTGGATCTCCAGGTCCTTCATGAAAGCCTGCACGCGGTCGGGGATGGTGCCGAAGTAGTGGTCGTCCATCTGCTGGTTCTTGGCGCTCTCGTGTCCCATCAGCGTGCGACCGGTCATCAGCAGGTCGGGTCGGGCAGAGTAGAGACCCTCGTCAACGAGGAAATACTCCTGCTCCCAACCGAGGTTGACCTGTACCTTCTGCACGTCGTCGTAGAAATACTGGCAGACATCCTTGGCGGCATTGCCTACGGCATGCAGGGCACGCAGCAGCGGGGCTTTATAGTCGAGGGCCTCGCCGGTATAGGCGATGAAGATGGTGGGAATGCACAGGGTGTCGTCGATGATGAAGACGGGCGAGGTGGGATCCCAAGCCGAATAGCCTCGAGCCTCGAAGGTGTTGCGGATGCCACCGTTGGGGAACGACGAGGCATCGGGCTCCTGCTGTACGAGCAGCTTGCCCGAGAACTTCTCGATCATGCCGCCCTTGCCGTCGTGCTCTACGAAGGCATCGTGCTTCTCGGCAGTACCCTCGGTGAGGGGCTGGAACCAGTGGGTATAGTGCGTCACCCCCATCTCCATTGCCCACTGCTTCATGCCGTCGGCCACGGCGTCGGCTATCGAGCGGTCCAGTCGTGCACCGTTGTCCATCACGTCGATCATGGCGTCGTAGATGTCCTTGGGCAGGTATTTATACATCTTCTGGCGGGTGAACACATACTTGCCAAAATAGTCTGAGGGACGCTCCGAGGGAACCTTTACTTCGACGGGGCGCTTCTTGAAAGCCTCCTCTACTACCTGAAATCTTAAATTGTTTGCCATATTCAGTCTATGTATCGTTTTGTAATATCGTTGTAATCGTCGATGCGGCGGTCGCGCAGGAAGGGCCACCAGCGGCGCACCTGCTCGGAGCGCTCAAAGTCGACTTCTATCACCGTAGTGGCCTCCTCGTCTTGTGGAGCCTCGTAGAGCAGCTCGCCCTGCGGACCAGCTACGAAACTGGTGCCCCAGAAAATTTGGGAGTTGGGAGGTGAGAGGTGAGAGGTGAGAGGGGCGGGGGCTTTCTCTTCGCCCACGCGGTTGACGGTGACGACGGGCAGTCCGTTGGCTACGGCATGACCGCGCTGGACGGTCTGCCAGGCCATGCGCTGGCGCTGCTGCTCGTCGGGAGTGTCGTTGGGGTCGAAACCGATGGCTGTGGGGTAGATGAGTAGCTGGGCTCCCTGTAGGGCCATCAGTCGGGCAGCCTCCGGATACCACTGGTCCCAGCATACCAACACGCCCAAGCGGCCCACCGATGTCTGGATGGGGTGGAAGCCCAAGTCGCCAGGGGTGAAATAGAACTTCTCATAGTAGCCCGGATCGTCGGGGATGTGCATCTTACGATAGCAACCTGCGATGGTGCCGTCGCGCTCCATCACCACGGCGGTGTTATGATAGAGTCCCGGAGCACGGCGCTCAAAGAGCGAGGTGACGATGACCACGCCTAATGTCTTGGCCAGTTGTCCGTAGAACTCGGTCGAGGGGCCAGGGATGGGCTCTGCCTGATCGAAGACGTTGACATCCTCCGTCTGGCAGAAGTAGAGTCCGTTGTGCAGTTCCTGCAGTACGATGAGCTCTGCGCCCTGCCGGGTCAGTAGGGTAATCTTGTCTGCCAACCGCTGACGATTGTCGTCCATGTTGGCAGTGTTGTGCTGTTGTATGATTCCTATTTTCATATATGCTTTAACAATTCTCACCTCTCACCTCTCACTTCTCACCCCTTACCTCTTATAATACTGCATGGTGCAGCAGTGCAGGCTGCCATGCTGGCGGATGACGGCCCGGCAGTCGATGCCCACCACCTCGCGGTCGGGAAAGGCTTGGCTGACGATATGCAGAGCCTCTGCATCGAGGTCGGGCTGACTGTAGGTTGGCACCAGCACGGCACCGTTGACCACCAGATAGTTGGCATAGGTGGCGGGCAGACGGTCGCCCTCGTCGTAGATGGGGCGGGGCAGAGGGAGCCTGAGGAGGCGGTAAGGCCTGCCGTCGAGCGTACGCAGGGCTTGCAACTCCTGTTCCATCAGCAGCAGGTCAGGATGGTCGCTGTCGCCCCCCGTATATAATAAGGTGTCGTCGGGACAGATGCGCACCAGCGTGTCGATGTGTCCGTCGGTGTCGTCGCCTAACAGCGAGCCGTGCTCGAGCCACACGATGCGCTCGGCTCCTAACCACAGCTTCAGGCGCTGTTCTATCTCCTGCTGGCTGAGAGGCTGGTTGCGATGGGGTGCGAGCAGACAACAGGCTGTGGTAAAGACGGTGCCTCGTCCGTCGCTCTCTATCGAACCGCCTTCGAGGACAAAATCCAGATGCGGCTCATAGCGCCCCTCCACCAGGTGGGCATCGTATAGATGGCGGTTGATCTGGTTGTCCTGCTGGGCAGCAAACTTCTCACCCCAGCCATTGAACTGGAAGTCGAGCAAGACGAGCCCTCCGTCCTCCTCCTCGACGGTGATGAACCCGTGGTCGCGGGTCCAGGTGTCGTTGGAGGTGAAAGTAAGGAGCTTGGAGCATGGAATGGGGAGGGTAGTCTCTGAGGAAGCCACGATCAGGAGGTCTTCGCGTTTGCTGATTTCGCGGGCCATCTGCTCATAAACGGCAGTAATGTCGTCGAGCATGGGACCCCAGTCGGTATGGGCATGCGGCCAGGTCAACTGCACACAGCTCTGCTCCTCCCACTCGGCCAGCATTCTTCGACCTGAAGGTCGAAGTGTGGCACGCAATCTACGACTTCTCTTTCCGTTCATGGCTGCAAAGGTACGAATAAGTGAGAAAAATAAAAAGAAAAAATGCATTTTTCTTTTCTTTTTCGGGCGAAAAGTCGTACCTTTGCGTTCAAATTATGATGTTAGAACTGCATAGTGTAACCATAGGCCAGCAGATACGTTCGCTGTCGCTGACAGTGAATGACGGCGAGTTGGCCAGTATCACGGGTCAGCATGGCTCGGGTAAGACCACGCTGCTGAAAGCCGTGCTGGGGCTGATTCCTGTTGACAGCGGCCATATCAGTATTGACGGCGAACTGCTGACTCCGAAGTCGGCTCCCTACTTCCGCCGGCAGATAGCCTACGTGCCTCAGTATCTGGTAGTTCCCGAAGGCTATACGGCAGTGAGTACCGACTATCTGCAGCTGTTGCGCAATGCAGTGGAGTCGGGCAAGAAACTGCTCATTGTGGACGAACCCTCGCAGGAACTTGACTCCGAGGCCCTGCTTGCTGTGGACACGATGCTGAAAGAGGCTATCCGGCGAGGAGCCACCGTATTGGCCGTCAATGCAAGAATCTCGGAAAATCAGATCAAGCTATGAAGATAGTATTCCTTATATTGCTGTTGGCGCTGCTCTCGTGGAAAGGCTATCATGCCTGGCTTCGCGGGCGCAGAACTTATTTGAGAGAACGCCAGCAATATCAGTCGCTATGGGAATATCTGGTAGGCAATGGCGCTACGGAGAAGGAGGCGCGACGGGTCTTTCTGAACCGGGCGCTGCAACGGGCCTTGCTACCCCTGCTGCGTCAGTGGCGCTTCTGGCTGGTAGTGGGGCTGTTGGCGGTGCTCACTGTCGTCACTTGGTAATCTGTCAGAACTATCCCGTCCCTACGTCACTTGGTAATCTGCCAGGAGAGGCCTACGCCTACCTGAATATAGTCCTTGGGATACTTCAGGTCGAAGTCGGTATAGGCATCAATCTGGATGCGACGCGCCAGTAGCCAGGTGACAGCAACCGCCAGCTTACATTCTGTCACGCCGGGAAACTTGTAGTTGAACTGGTCGACGATGAATCCCAGACGCTTGGTGGCCTGGGCAGTGAGTCCGATACCCCAGAAGAAGGTAGGCTTACTGTTGTCCTGCCATAGCAGGTCGGCTTCGTAGCCCAGCGAGAGCCACGAGGTGAGCGGATTCTGGAAAAGCAGTCCGACGAGTCCTCCCCATTCGTCGGGCATGAGGCTGTCCTCGCGCTTGTCGGGCACATAGACATTGGTCATCAGTCCGATGGTAGGCAGGAAACGATAGCCGTCGACCACCTTCGCCTTTATGCCGAAACCGAGGTTGGCCAGTCCCCGGTAGTGGTTGCCGTCTATCGCCATATCGAGCCATGACGCATCTAAGCGCAGCTCGGCATAGTCGGAGATGCCAAAATGCAGCGTCGAGATGTTCAGCGCCCATGTCCGGATGGCCTCTTCCTCTAATCTGGAGTACTCGTAGAAGGCCCCTGTCTCTAACTGCAATCGGTATTTGGGCAGGATATCGGGGCTGTTCAGGGCCCCAGGGCGGTCGGGGATGAATGGCGCGTCCTCTTGTGCCGAGAGGGAGGTGCTGAGTGTCAGCATGAGGAACAGCAGTAAGCTTTGTATAAGTTTCATAGGGTCTTATCGTTTGTATTTTGTTTGCAAAAGTACGTATTTTACCTGAAAGAATGAAAATAAATCGGAAAAAAATAGTCGTAGAGTTTTGTAGTTGGCATTTTTTTTGTAATTTTGCAGGCCTAAACGAGATATAAATAAAAGTAAGGATACAATGGGTGGCTTTTTTGGCACAATCTCTAAAAAGGACTGCGTAAACGACTTGTTTTACGGGACCGACTACAACTCGCACTTAGGTACCAAACGCGCCGGACTGGTGACATTCGATGAAGAAAGCGGTTTCCATCGCAGCATTCACTCGCTGGAGCGGCAGTATTTCCGCTCTCGTTTCGAGGACGAATTAGACGACTTCAAGGGACATCAGGGACTGGGTGTCATCAGTGATACCGACCCGCAGCCCATTATCGTCAATTCCCACTTGGGGCGCTATGCCGTAGTGACGGTGGCGAAGATAAACAACCTGCGCGAGATAGCCGAGGAACTGTTGAAACAGCGCATGCACCTGAGCGAGATGTCGGCCAACAACATCAACCAGACCGAGCTGGTGGCTCTGCTCATCAACATGGGCGATTCGTTTGTGGAAGGCATCAACAAGGTGTATCAGAAGATAGAGGGCTCGTGCTCGATGCTGATCCTGACCGAAGACGGAATCATCGCAGCGCGCGACTTTCTGGGACGTACACCTATTGTAATTGGGCAGAAGGATGATGCCATCGCCGTCAGCAGCGAGACCACCAGTTTCCCCAATCTCGACTATAAGGTGGTGCGCGATTTGGGTCCTGGCGAGATTGTCCGCCTGAAGGCCGACAGTATTGAGGTGATGCAGAAACCCCTGACACGCTGTCAGATATGCTCGTTCCTGTGGGTCTATTACGGATTCCCCGCCAGCGACTACGAGGGCATCAATACAGAATATGTACGCGAGAAGAACGGCAGGCTGATGGGCGAGAAGGATACAGAGATAGAAGCCGACTTAGTGTGTGGTATCCCAGACTCGGGTGTGGGTATGGCACTTGGCTACTCGCACGGAAAGAATGTCCCCTATAAGCGTGCCGTGCTGAAATATACTCCCACCTGGCCCCGCTCATTCACTCCGGGCAATCAGGTTCGTCGCGACCTGGTGGCCAAGATGAAACTCATCCCCAATCCTGCCATCCTGAAGGATCAGCGTATCGTGTTCTGCGACGACTCCATCGTGCGTGGAACCCAGTTGCGCGACAATGTTCGCACCTTCTTCGAGAATGGTGCCAAGGAGGTGCATGTGCGCATCTCGTGTCCGCCGCTGGTCTATGGCTGTCCGTTTATCGGCTTTACCAGTTCGAAGAGTGACATGGAGCTCATCACGCGCCGCATTATCAAGGATTTTGAGGGCGACGACAAGTTGAAACTTGAGCAATATGCCAAGACGGGTAGTCCGGAGTATCAGCGAATGGTGGACGAGATAGCCCGTCGGTTGGGGCTCACCAGCGTGAAGTTTGCTACGCTCGAAGACCTTATTGAGTCTATCGGACTGCCCAAGGAACGGATATGTACGCACTGCTTCGACGGAAGCTCTTATTGCCATGAGCGTCATGGAGAGGAGTGGTTTACCTAAAAGCGAGTGAAATCATAAAAAAACAAAAAATAATGGCACGGATTCGCTGAATTCGTGCTTTTTTTGTAATTTTGCACTTTCAAAACAAATAGTTGGAAGCGTGAAGATAAAGCAAGTGCTGAGCGCCCTTGAACAGTTCGCGCCTCTGCCCTTGCAGGAAAGCTGGGATAATGCTGGCCTGCAACTGGGACTGACAGAGGCGGAGGTTTCAGGGGCATTATTGTGTCTGGACGTCAACGAAGCCATTGTTGACGAAGCCATTAGAAAGGGGTGTAACCTCATTGTGAGTCACCATCCGCTGTTGTTTCGTGGTCTGAAGCAGATTAGCGGTGCTGACGATGTGCAGCGTTGTGTCATCAAAGCCATCAAGCACGACATCGTGGTCGTCTCCATGCATACCAATATGGACAATGCGAAGAACGGTGTCAACTGGAAGATTGCTGAACGCATGGGACTGAAGGACTGCCGCTTCTTTGCCAAGAAAGAAGTAGACGGTGTGGAGGCGGGTAGTGGCGTGATAGGCGATTTGCCAGAGCCGATGGCTGCCAGCGATTTCATCCAGATGGTGAAGGAGCGCTTTCAGGTGGCCTGTGCCCAGTGTAACGAACTGTTGGAGCGTCCGATAGGCAAGGTGGCCATCTGTGGTGGCGCGGGCGATTTCCTGCTCGACGATGCCATCCGGCAAGGGGCCGATGCCTTTATTACGGGCGAGATGCACTATCATGTCTATTTCGGTCATGAGCAGCAGTTGCAAATCTGTGTCATCGGCCATTACCAAAGCGAGCAATACACCTCGGAGATATTCCGTGACATCATCCAGAGGGAATGCCCTGGGGTGAGGACAGAACTGGCAGAGACCGTCACCAACCCCATACGCTACATTTGATAACCATATCGTCATATCGAAATATCGTCATATCGAAATATCGACATCTCGAAATATCGACATAAAACAAAAAGAAAACAATTATGGCAAAGAAAGATCCAATGGAAATGCCAGTTGAGGAGCGTCTGAAAACCCTCTATCAACTGCAGACAACGCTCTCGGGCATTGACGAGAAGCGCGCGCTGAGAGGCGAACTGCCCCTGGAAGTACAGGACCTCGAGGATGAAATTGAGGGCTTGACCACTCGTGTAGAGAAGATACAGAACGAAATTGCTGAGTTTGAGCAGGCTATCAACCTGAAAAAAGGCGAGATAGAGACCGCCAAAGCCAGCGTAGAGCGCTACAAGAGTCAGCTGAACGATGTCAAGAACAATCGTGAGTACGACACGCTGTCGAAGGAAATCGAGTTCCAGAGTCTTGAGATAGAGCTTTGCAACAAGAAGATCAAGGAGGCAAATTACCGCATCGAGGAGAAAAAGCAGGAACTGGCTGAGAGTCAGGCAGTCATCGAGGACCGCCGTCAGGCTTTAGAGGCAAAGAAGAGCGAGCTCGACGAGATTATGGAGGAGACGCGAGCAGAAGAAGATAAGCTGAAGGCAAAGGTGAAGGAGCTCGAAAGCAAGATAGAGCCCCGTCTGCTTACTTCTTTCAAGCGCATCCGCAAGAATGCCCGCAACGGTCTGGGCATCGTCTACGTGCAGCGTGATGCCTGCGGCGGTTGCTTCAACAAGATTCCGCCCCAGCGCCAGCTTGACATCAAGATGCACAAGAAAGTGATTGTATGTGAGTATTGTGGACGTATCCTCATCGATCCGGAACTGGCTGGAGTGAAGGTTGCCCCAGTGGGCACAACAGAAGTCAAGAAAACGCGCAAGCGCGCCATCCGCAAGACACAGAAGGAGGACGAGACTCCTGAGGTTCCTGAGGCAGAGGCATAACAAGAGGCTGCCCTGAAAATATGAAAGCCGCAGATGATAGCTTCATCTGCGGCTTTTTCCTCGATTATAAGTCCTCGTAGTCTGGCATGTCCTGAAGCATTTCGTAACGCTGATGCTCATAGTCTATTTTACAGCAGAGGTGCTGAATGCCGTTTGAGACTACAAGGTAATCGACGTGGAGCAAGAGGTTGTAGGTTACTATCTGGTCAAATACTCGCTTCGTCAGCGATACGGTAGGAGCCTTGTACTCGATAATCATCTGCGGCACGATCTCCTTATTATATAATACCGAGTCGCAACGGAGCGACTTCTCACCGCTTTTCAGCATAATCTCGTTGCCCAGAAGCCCTTTAGGGTATCCTTTGTGTTCTATCAGCCAATGGACGAAGTGCTGGCGCACCCATTCCTCTGGAGTCAGCGCCACATAACGCCGGCGGAGAAAGTCGAAAATCTCGGGCTTCTCGCGCGTTCCACGAAGCTTGACAGCATAAGACGGCAGGTTCAGTTCATTCATATTGGATGCAAAATTACATATTTTCGTCCTAATAAGCCAAGAAATCACAAGATTTTTTGTACCTTTGCAATCGATATGGCTCAGGCAAGCGTGACATACGAAAGCGTGATGAGCGAATTGAAGGCTCGAAAGTTCCGTCCATTATACTATTTAATGGGCGATGAGCCTTATTATATTGATAAAATCAGCGATTGGATAGCCGAAAACGTACTGAAACCCGAAGAATGCGACTTTGACCTGACCATTCTCTTCGGATCGGATGTCACTGCATCGCAAGTGGCTGATACGGCCCGCCGCTTTCCCATGATGGGCGAACGTCAGGTGGTGATTGTCAAGGAGGCTCAGAACATCAAGAGCGTGGAGCCCTTAGAGAAGTATCTGAAGAATCCTAACCCTGCGACAATCCTTGTGATGTGCCACAAAAATGGCAAGCTCGACGGGCGGCGGCAAGCTTATGTCAAGGCCATCCGTGAGGCGGGTGTGCTCTTTGAGAGTCAGAAACTCAAGGAGAAAGACCTTCCTGCCTTTATCGAGCGCTTCTTGCAGGCGCGTGGCGCTTCTGTCGATCCCAAGTCGACACAGATGATTGCTGAGGCGATAGGGGCCGATTTGGGGCGACTGACGAGCGAACTGGACAAGGTGCTGCTTTCGCTGCCAGAACAGGATAGGCGAGTGACACCTCAGGTGGTCGAGGAACAGATAGGTATCAGTAAGGAGTATAATGCCTTTGAATTGCGTGATGCCATAGTCAATCGAAATGTACTTAAGGCGAACCGGATTATCAAGTATTTCGATGACAACCCCAAGGCGGGAAGCATCTACTCGTTGCTGCCCATCCTTTTCAACTATTTCCAGAATCTGATGATAGCCTACTATTGTCCGCAGCGGGGTAGTCAGGAGGCACTCGCCCAATGGCTCGACATGAAGTCGCCCTGGGCTGCCAGAGACTATGTAACGGGCATGCGAAATTATACAGGAATGAAGGTGATGCAGATTCTGGGAAAGATAAGGGAAATGGATGCCAAAAGTAAGGGGGTGGACAACCCCAATACCCCTCCTGGAGAGCTGATGAAGGAGTTAATATTCTTTACATTACACTAAAAATGCACCCTTTTCAGGGTGTTTTTCTTTCTAGAACGAAATTTTTTGTGTACAGTCCATTTTGGCCTTAAACCCCGATGGATAAAGGGTTTCTTCAGAAAATAACCCCTCATATTTCGCGAATTTCTATTTTTTCGTCCAACGGTGCAGAAAACGCCCAGAATGACTATTTTTGGTGAAAGAGGAGTGTTAAAATTTAGATTTAATAATTTTTAATATTTGCGTTTCTGAATTTAAAATTATAAAGAGTGAAGCATCTTAAAGCAGATTTACATTTAAAAACATAAAGCAACAAAATAAAGGAGGCAAATCCAAGTCCTGAATTTGGATTTCAAAAACTAAAAACTCTCCTTTGTTTTTCTGAATACATATTTATTCATCATTGAAAACTTTTGCTAACAATCAGAAAACCAAGTATTTGTAGCGTATTGTTAAAGACAAAAATCGGTTTATCCTCCTTTTGTCATTTGTAGAACTGCATATAGGCGCTCCGAAAAGGAGTTGCAAAGAAACAGCCTGTTAAAAGTCAGCATTTTAGGTTTTACCGCTTAATAAAACCTTTGTAAGAATACATTCTTGTAAATTTTGATTTGTAATATTAAAGCTCAATTTTTGGATTCTTGAATTTGGGATTTAGAATTTAAAATTTAAAATCTGAAATTAACAAAATAAAATTCTCTTTAGTTTCTTGCATAATTAAAATTTTTGTTTTACCTTTGTAAAATCAATAAAAAATGGGCAATTTTGCCCTTATTTCAATCGTAATGGAAACAAAAGACAGAATTCGTATGATCATGGAGTCACAGCATATGACCCAACAAGTGTTTGCTGACTTCCTCCAACAGTCGCCTGCAACTCTAAGCAGTATTTTCAATGGGCGCACTCGTCCCACCCTGAATGTGGTAGATGCCATAAAAGCAAAAATTCCTGACATTAGTATCGAGTGGCTGCTGTATGGTTCTGGTGACATGTATGTGTCCCACTCTACTGACTCTTCAGCGGCCGATGAGGCATCTCCGACTGTCGAGTCCGAGCCGATGCTTCAGTTTGATGCACCCTCTCCTGTCAGTCACCAGAATGCTGTCCAGGCTCCCCCTTATCAGTCAGGTATGAGAAATGTACGCTACGACAATCCTCCAGAAGTGAGAATCGTCGAGCATGAGCCTCGTAAAGTCACCGAGATTCGGGTCTATTATGATGACCAAACCTACGAGACCTTTGTTCCAGCTAAAAAATGAAGAACGCTTGACAGGCGCGTCGGCGCAGCGGCGCGGCAGCGCGTCATTTAGATTTTCTTATTTGCCGCAGCGTGGCAATAACTCTATTATATATTTATATATTATTATAATAATATATAAATTAAATATAAGATATTTGGTGCGCATCGATTTCACCAAATGACGCGGTGACGCGCTGCCGCGCC
>JAEEGJ010003588.1_pt1 | contig 58128 bp, 59 predicted proteins | sample 8958761 | NCBI WGS metagenome assembly JAEEGJ01 (sample SAMN16246546, study PRJNA631951) | gut metagenome | biome: gut microbiome; feature: rumen; material: RS-attached | host: Bos | place: Iran: Karaj | collected 2018-10 | reverse complement strand
GTCTTACTTATCCTAGATGAATGGCTCCTGCTAAAACCTACAGAGTCAGAACAGAAGGATATATTGGAGCTCATACACGGCCGACGAAAGAAGTCATCCACCATTTTTTGTTCCCAGTATGAATTCGAGGAATGGTATGACCAGCTTGGTGGTGTAAACAGCCCACTGTCAGAAGCAATCATTGACAGGATTGCCTATGACAGTTATAAGATCAAGATCACAAGCATTGATAAGGAACATGATAAATCAATGCGTGAGGTATATGGCTTAGATAAAACATTACGCGAGTAAACTCGCAAAAGCGGTTCCCGTTTGTCCGGACTGACGGTTTCCTGTTCTCCGGACAGGCGGTTTCACCGCACCGGAATATTCAGCTGCTTTTGCGGGCGAGTCTGAGGCTAGGAATAAATATACCTTCTTTGCTTCAAAGGCTAAGAAGGAAGGCTACGTACAGATATCAAATATATTTGCGGAGACTGCTGCCAACGAGAAGGAGCATGCTGAGATCTGGTACAAGATCCTTACAGGTATCGGTACCACGGTTGACTGTCTTAAGGCAGCAGCTGACGGCGAGTCATATGAGTGGCAGGAGATGTACCCTTCATTTGCCAAAAAAGCAAGAGAAGAGGGCTTTGATGAGATTGCTGAGCTTTTCGAAGGTGTTGCTGCTATCGAAAAGGAGCATGAGGAAAGATACCGCAAGCTTCTTAAGAATATCGAGGATAAGATTGTTTTCTCGAGAGACGGTGACTGTATCTGGCAGTGCAGCAACTGCGGTCATATCGTAGTAGGTAAGGAAGCTCCCGAGGTCTGTCCCGTATGCAATCATCCGAGAGACTACTTCCAGCTTAAATCTGAGAATTATTAATATTTTATATATGAGTATACTAAGTTTTAAATCTAAGGAAGATTTAGATATGTATAAAGATAAGAACAAGAACCGCGTTAAACACCTTATAGATGCAAAAATGGCAAGAGAATATTTATAAGTGTTGTATAAACTAAACAGCTAGCGCATGCTGCACGGTGATTTAGAACAGTTTTTCCGTTTTGGTTAGCAGTCTGTACTGAAAAAATAAGAGAATAATAATCAGAAGGAATAAGAATAGAAAATAAGAAGCGAAAGGTGGGAAACAGCTATGAACATTACCCATCATGATCTGGATCCGTATCCGATTCCTAAAGACAGAACGCCTATGTTCATTAATGAACCATGGATCATTGATGAATCATGGGACAGACCAGTTTCTAAGAAAGTCAAAGATTTGAAATATGAGTTAAAACGCCCGGATTCCGAAGCAGATAATATCAGGATATATGTCCCGATAGATTTGAATAAGAAAGCTATACTTAGGCGACTGCATACGGTGATTGCTAAATTTGGTGATGCCTGCGAGAAAAATGAATTTCATTATTCTGCGGAGGTACAGGAACTAATCTACCAGATCGAAATATGCAAAAAAATGTCGGGGAAACTTGCGGAGCAGATATTTTCCTTGACTTTATAAGACTATTATATTATACTACTTACGAGTATACTACTCATAAGTAGTATAATTTGTTTTCCGGGAGGGTGCTATGATAGGACGTCAGAATGAACTGGGTGTTTTAAATGATCTGTATCACAGCGGCAGATTTGAGTATCTTGTTATGTACGGAAGGCGGAGAGTGGGGAAGACCACATTGCTGCAGGAGTTTGCTAAGGGTAAGGAAGCAGTATTTTTCCCCGCCCGGGAAAAAAATGATGCTTTAAACCTGCATGATTTTTCTCAGCTGGTACAGATAAAATATGATGGGGCCTTTATAGCTTCGTTTGAAGGCTGGAAAGATGCTTTTGAATATATTGACAGGAAAACCACCAAACGTACGCTTATCATTATTGATGAATTCCCGTTTATAGCGGAGGAGAATCCTTCTGTCAAGTCCATATTGCAGCATGCTATCGATCATCTGTGGAAGAATAACAGGAATATTTTCCTGATATTATGCGGTTCTTCGGTTAGTTTTATGGAGACGGATATAATGGGCAGTAAAAGTCCGTTACATGACAGACAGACATCGAGTATGGAAGTTACGCCTTTTGACTATTATGACAGCAGCCTGTTTTATCCTAAATACTCCAATGAACAGAAATTGACCGCTTATGGTATCCTGGGCGGAGTTCCCAGATATCTGGAGGCATTTGCTGATAGCCTGTCGATTGAAACTAATATAGCGGATAAGATAATAAAGAAGGGTTCATATCTGAACGAAGAGCCATCTAATCTGTTGAAGGCGGAGCTGAGAGAGCCTAACGTATATAATAGTATACTAAGCGCTATTGCGACAGGGAGAAACAGGGTGCAGGAGATGGCTGATTATCTGCATGAAGAAAATACGAAGGTGTCAAAATACCTTACAATATTACAGACTATGCGATTGGTGGAAAAAGTGGTACCCTGCGGAGAAGGGGCGAACAGCAGAAAAGGTATCTACAGGTTGACTGACAACTTTTTCCGATTCTGGTTCAGGTATGAGTTTACCAATAATGCATACTACGAAATGCTGGGTGCCAAAGCCGCCTCAAAGGAGATTGCGGATGGGCTTTCCGACTATATGGGAGAGGCATTTGAGGGGATATGTAAGGAGTATTTTATAAGACGTGCAAAGAAAGGCGACCTGCCGTTTGTTCCATATAATATGGGCAAGTGGTGGGGGAACAATCCGTATATTAAAGAGCAGGATGATGTCGACCTGCTTATGCTGGACAAAACCGGTAAAAAAGGTATATTTGTCGAGTGCAAATATACGAACTCCAAAATGCCCCATAAAGAGTACGATGACTTGAAAAATGCTATGCTAGCCTTCTCTGATCTGGAGGAGAAGTATATGTTTTTTGTCAGCAAGTCGGGGTATGAGGCCTCCGTGATACGGCATGCAAGGGAAGATGGTGCTGTATTGTTGACGTTGGATGATCTCTTTATTTGACATATAAGGTAAGCCTGAACGAAAGGACTAAAACATATGAAAACGCATATTGATCTTAACAATAAAAAGATATTGGTCACCGGCTGCCCCGGATTTATCGGCTCGAACCTGGTGATGAGGTTACTGACTGATAAGGGACTTATGACGGGTGGTACAGTCATATCCCTTGACAATATGAATGATTATTATGATCCGGCGCTGAAAGAGTACCGGTTAGCCAAAGTGGAGGTGGCAGCTAAGGACAGTTCGGTAAAGCATGTGTTCATCAAAGGCTCCATAGCGGATAAGGCTTTGATCGACAGGGTATTTGCTGAGTATAAGCCGGATATAGTTGTGAATCTGGCTGCTCAGGCGGGTGTGCGCTACAGTATCGACCATCCGGATGTGTATATAGAGTCGAATCTGATCGGCTTTTACAATATCCTTGAGGCCTGCAGGCATTCGTATGATGCGGTAGGTATGGGTGATGCCGGGGCGAGCAGGGGAAGTGTGGGTGATGATGGTACCGGGGATACTCGTGTATACCGTGGTGTTCAGCACCTGGTATATGCATCAAGTTCCTCCGTATACGGCGGCAACAAGAAGGTTCCGTTCTCCACGGATGACAAGGTGGATAATCCTGTGTCATTATATGCTGCTACTAAGAAGAGTAATGAGCTTTTGGCTCATTCATATTCGAAGCTTTATAATATCCCGTCCACGGGCTTACGTTTCTTTACGGTGTACGGACCTGCCGGACGTCCGGATATGTTCTACTACTCCGCGACTGAGAAGCTGGTACGCGGGGAGACTATCAAGATATTTAATTACGGCAATATGAAGCGTGACTTTACCTATGTGGATGATATAGTGGAGGGTATAGTGCGCGTGATGCAGGGTGCACCTTTAAAGTCTACCGGTGATGATGGACTTCCGGTACCGCCTTATGCCCTTTACAATATCGGTGGCGGTCAGCCGGAAAATCTGTTGGATTATGTGAGCACCTTACAGGAGGAACTGGTTAGGGCAGGAGTACTGCCGGGGGATTATGATTTTGAAGGTCACAGGGAGCTTGTAGGTATGCAGCCCGGTGATGTACCGGTGACCTATGCGGATAGCAAGGGGCTGGAAGAGGACTACGGATTCGTACCGAAGATAGGGATTCGGGAGGGCTTAAGGAAGTTTGCAGAGTGGTATAAAGAGTATAACAAGCTTGGTTGATGGTTGGATGATAGCAGGCTGATGGTGGTCTGATGGTGACTTGGGCGCCCTGACGGGCGCCCGGTTATATAGTTTTTTGTCTGGATTGAAATGGAAATAATCATTGTGGGACGTAAACGTATTCACCCGGATTATGATCCGGAAAGGGTGTTGAAGGAGCTTATCGGTATTACAAAGGAGCTTTATGAGAAATCATATTCATATAGGCGTATTGCTTTGGAATTGGATCTGTCCGTGTCCAAGGTGATCAAGCTGCTGATTACCGGCGGTGTGTATGATTCTGACATATGCAGAGATATAAATATATTATATAATTCCGGGAAGACAGTTGCCGAGATACAGAAGAAGCTGCATGTGAGCAAAGCTACCGTCCAGGCTTATCTGCCGTATAAGAAGGGGGTATATAATGCTAAGGAGTGCAGCCGGAATGCGGAGAGGATAAGGGAGTATAGGAGGAGAAAGAAGATGACTGAGCGAACAGGGGAGCAGAGTTATTAAAAAAGAGAACATATGTTCTTGACAATTCGTTGGGTTTATGATAAGATTGGTATAGTGTTATAGAATCGTAATTTATTAAAGAATACTAATTTATGTCGTGGAATTATGGGGATTACAATGATAATAGATGAATTTTTTGAGGTCACATTTTGTGACCTCAAAAATGGAGGGGCAAATGGGAAATACAAAACAAGAGCAAACGATTAATGAAATAGTACCTGTTATTACCGAGATAAAGGATATCGGGAGCCTTGTTTATGTTATTCGTGGAAAGCAGGTCATGATAGACAGTGATTTGGCGATGCTTTATCAGGTTGAGACAAAGAATCTCAATAAAGCCGCAACGCGTAATGCCGACCGGTTTCCTGAGGATTTTCGCTTTAAGCTTACGAAAGAGGAATTTGATGGTTTGAGGTTCCAATCTGGAACCTCAAAGGAAGAGCAAGGTGGTCGCGGTGGTCGCAGATATTATCCCTATGCATATACAGAGCAGGGAATAAGCATGCTTGCAAGTGTTCTGCATAGCAAGGTTGCTGTTCAAGTGAGCATAAATATCATGCGCACTTTTGTTGAGATGCGTCGCTTTATTGCCAACAATGCGCTTCTCTTCGAGAAGGTTAGTGATATAGAACTGAAACAGCTGGAATATCAGAAAAGCACGAATGAGAAGTTTGATAAGGTGTTTCAGTACATTGAGGATCACGCAGAATCAGAGCAGAAGATTTTTTTCGATGGTCAGATTTATGATGCGTTCAGTCTGCTCACATCTGTCATTCGGAAAGCGCAGAAGGAGATAATCCTGATTGACGGATATGTCGATGTGGATACCTTAAACATTTTAGCAAAGAAGAATACAGGGGTCGATGTGAAGATATATACATATGTGAGCGCGCAACTCACGAACAGGGATGCGGCTAATTTCAATGCACAGTATCCGACATTGACAGTGAAGAAGACGCAGATATTTCATGATAGGTTTATCGTTCTGGATGGAAAAACAGTGTATCACATAGGGGCATCCATTAAGGACGCAGGTAAGAAATGTTTTGGTATTTCTCTCATAGATGATCCGGGGGTTGTGACGGATTTGCTGAACCGGCTGAAAACGGTTTGAAAAGGATGTAGGATTACCGAAATTGCAACACGAATGGTTGTATTGATATAAAATAGGTGTTATAATTACTATAAAATAGTTGGTTAGTTGGGATTGTGGAGGTGAGTAGGCATTATGAGCAACTATATAGAATATAACGATAAGATTGCATTTCATCCCGGATATTATATTAAAGAGTTGATTAAAGAAAGTGGATTAACACAAGAGGATTTTGCAAAAAGATTAGCAACAACACCAAAAAAATTAAGTGTTCTCATTCGTGGAGAACAGAACTTGTCAACAGATTTGGCTATGAAGTTATCTGGAATGTTGGGGACAAGCGTTGAATACTGGCTTAATCTTCAAAAAGCGTATGATATTTTGCTAAGAAAGAAGTATGATATAAAGTTGAACTGAAAAAAATTAATTGATAGTAAAAAACAAACAAAATATACAGGAGGTTACAATCATGGCTGACAACAAATGGAGATGCAGGGCTGAGGACCTGAAGGGAACGGAGACTGAGAAGAATTTGCTCGCTGCTTTTGCAGGCGAGTCTGAGGCCAGGAATAAATACACATTCTTTGCTTCAAAGGCTAAGAAGGAAGGCTACGTACAGATATCGAATATATTTGCTGAGACTGCAGCTAACGAGAAGGAGCATGCCGAGATATGGTACAAGATCCTTACGGGTATCGGTACCACTGTTGACTGCCTTAAGGCAGCAGCTGACGGTGAGTCATATGAGTGGCAGGAGATGTACCCTTCATTTGCCAAGAAAGCAAGAGAAGAGGGCTTTGATGAGATAGCAGAGCTTTTTGAGGGTGTTGCCGCTATTGAAAAGGAGCATGAGGAAAGATACCGCAAGCTTCTTAAGAATATCGAGGACAAGATTGTTTTCTCGAGAGACGGTGACTGTATCTGGCAGTGCAGCAACTGCGGCCATATCGTAGTAGGCAAGGAGGCTCCCGAGGTCTGCCCCGTATGCAATCATCCGAGAGACTACTTCCAGCTTAAATCTGAGAATTATTGATATTTAATATAAGGGTCCGGCTTTTTGAGTGATCGCCTCATTTCGCCGGACCTTTTGTAATAAGGTATACACTGGAGACGAAATGGTAAAGATTGTTCTATTATGGATAGCAGGCTTTATAAAAACAATCAAGATGACGGCGGAAAGCTCGTATTTAAGAACTATAAAGGCAGACATAAAAATGTGCTGAAAGGTATGTAGACAAGCTTGGATTTATCTGATATACTTGCGTTGTTACTACTGGATTATTGTTTTGTACCATATATAGAGTTTTAGATTTAAGGAGGCAGATTATGACTTACGAGAAAATTGTGGAAAAAGTGAAAAAAGCATTGGCAAAAGTTGATGCATCAGCAGTAAAAGGACATCTTGCAGTACAGGTGGATGTGTACGGTGAAGGCGAGGGAGCTTTCTATATCGAGGTTAAGGACGGAAAGGTTGATGTACAGCCTTACGAGTATTTCGACCATGACCTCCGCATCAGATGCACCGGCGAGGAGATCATCGCCATAGCTGAAGGCAAGAAGAAGATACTTGACGAGGTAGCTGCCGAGAATATCGAGGCTCTCCGCAACGTATCAAGACTCGGTGATTTTGACCTTGTGTTTGTCGGAAGATCGGTAAAGAACAAGGCTGCTAAGAAGACTAAGGTATCGGTACCTGCAAAGGCTAAAGCTGTAAAGAAGCAGACCCCTGCCAAGGCAGCTAAGCCTGCAAAAGTAAAGGCTCCTGCCAAGGCAACTAAGGCAGCAAAGAAAGAGACAAAATAAAACTTAACGGAGGCCGGTCGATGATCAAGGCTGTAATATTTGATATGTTCGAAACCCTGGTGACTTTATTTGAGGGCAGGACATATTTCAGCGAGAACATAGCTTATGATGTGGGCGTCCCGATGGATGAGTTCAGACGTGAATGGCATAAGAACGAGCATGAGCGTACCATCGGGATATACACCATGGAGGAAGGTATCGCACTTACCTTGAAAAATCTGGGTGTATACTCGGAAGAGTATGTACAGCTCGCAGCCGGGAAACGCCGTGCAGCCCTTGGTGATACTTTTTCCCATATCCCTGTTGAGTCGATCCGGCTCCTCGAACAGCTTCATGAAAAAGGTATCATGACAGGCCTTATCACCAATACCTTTTCCGATGAGCGGGACATGATAAGGACCTGCCCTCTGTATCCGCTTTTTCATGTAGCCATGATATCCTATGAACAGGGACTGAGTAAGCCGGATCCCGCGATATATCATGCTATGGTTAAGGCTCTGGGCGTTAAGCCCGAGGAGTGCCTGTACGTGGGAGATGGCGGCTCGAGAGAGCTGTATACCGCGCGGGATGTCGGCATGCATGCCGTGCAGTGCACATGGTTCCACGACAGAGCTTTTGAGCCCCACATCCCCTGCCCGCTGCTTGATGAATTCCCTCATGCGGACAGGCAGGAAGATATATTGGAATGGATAGATGATAAGGATTGACAGATATTAGGGGAAACAGAGCATGAGAAAATTACTGATTATCTTTGTCAACGTGGTCATTATCTCTGCCATATTGATCTTTGTTGTTATGTATTCCCGGTTTACGAGCAGGGATTCTTATCAAAGACAGATAGAAAACTTTGAAGATACAACGGTCACAATGGAGAAGGTGACGGAGAATTATCTCGAAGGCGAGCAGAGGATATGTGATGTATGGGCACACTATATCAACAATAAAGCGATGACTATGGAAGAAGCGGCCGAGTATATCCGGGTATCGCATGTACTCGCCAACGCTTCGGCCCATTTGGTTTTTACAGATACGCTTACGGGACTTTCCACACGCCCGAAACAGGGAACGACGGATGATTATGCCGTTTCTTATCAGCGTGTGGACCTTTTAAACAGCATCGACTGGATCGATGAGATCGGAAAGTCGATCAACATCACACGTGCTTACACCAACCCGATGAACGGCGAGCAGTCGTTAGCTTTCTGCAACATGGTCACGCTCTATGATCCGGACAGCAGAACGTCCAGACCTGCGGTTCTGCTGAGAGTAATCCCTGTTTTAGAGCTTGAACAGAAATGGGTATTTCCGCAGACAGAGCTTGTAAACGCCGCATTGGCCATGATCGACGCTGACGGTGATTATATCCTTAAGGGAAGCAGTTTTAAAAACTCGGACTTTTTTGAATTCTATAAATCTTATAATACGACAGAACCCGAATCGGCGAAGCAGCTGTTCGATAAGATCACATCGTCTACGGGTTCCGTTTCGATGCTTAATTCTCACGGGCAGGAGTGTATACTTGCCTTTACGCCTGTAGCGGCCACTTACGGCTGGACACTGCTCGGCTTAGTACCCGCGGACGATCTTCACGTGGTTAAGGAAGACTGGCTGCTGTTCGGAGTGGTTTCCGCAGGGTTGCTGATCCTTTTCATCTGTGACCTTTGCCATATGCTTTTCCTGAACAAGCGTCTTCAGATCACGGCCCGGGAAGCTGAATCGGCCAATAAGGCAAAGACCGATTTCCTTTCCACCATGTCCCATGACATCAGAACTCCTATGAATGCCATCATCGGTCTTACGACCATAGCCGAGAAAAATCTCGGAGACGTGCAGTCAACAGGTGAAAGCCTTCGTAAGATCAGTCTTGCCGGCAACCATCTTTTGACACTGATCAACGATATTCTGGATATATCTAAGGTGGAGAGCGGTAAGCTTAAACTGAGCCCGCTTAACTTTTCCATAGTGGAGACAGTCGAAAACCTTGTAAATATATCACAGCCGATGATCAAGGAAAAGAACCTTGAATTCAGTTTCCACATTAACCGGATGGAAAAGGAATACCTGTACGCTGACCAGCTTCGTCTGAACCAGATTTATATCAATATCCTCTCCAACGCTGTAAAGTACACGGAACCCGGAGGACGGGTGAGCGTGGATATGCGCGAGGAAGAGAGTAATGTACCGGACAGTATACGCCTTTGCTATACTGTAGCGGATACAGGTATCGGTATGAGCAAGGAATTTATGGAGACCATGTATCAGCCGTTCTCCAGACAGATAGACAGCCGTGTCAACAGCATTCAGGGAACCGGGCTCGGTCTGGCCATTACAAAACAGATGGTAGACCTGATGGGGGGAACGATCGAATGCGAAAGCGAACCCGGCAAGGGCACGACCTTCTCCGTAGTATTGGATATCCCTGTAGCCGACAGGCAGAGAGAAGTAATGCAGCTTGATGCAATTGACGTTCTGATAGTGGATGATGATGAGGTCATGCTTCAGACTGCGGTCGACACTCTTCTTGAACTTGGGGCGGTACCGGAGCAGGCGAAAAGCGGTATGGAAGCTCTCGGCATGATAGAGCACAGGCATCTTTCAGGGAAAGATTACGATGTGATTATCGTCGATTGGAAAATGCCTGAGATTGACGGTATAGATACCATCAAACGTATCCGCTCTGAGATCGGTGCGGATACTCCGATCCTGCTTATTTCTGCATATGACTGGTCGGATATCGAGGAAAAAGCAAAGGAGGCCGGTGCGAACGGCTTCGTCAGCAAGCCTCTTTTCCGCTCGACGCTCTATGATAAGCTCAATGCTCTTATGGGTAAAGAGTCCAGGTCCGTGGAACCGGAGGACGATACTTCTGATCTTTTTGGCCTGCACATCCTTGTGGCCGAAGATAATGATATTAACTGGGAGATCATTTCCGCTATGCTCGGTATGTTCGGTATCACTACAGACCGTGCGGAAAACGGACGTGTCTGTGTAGATATGATACGTGAGGCAGAGGAAGGAAAATACACACTGATCTTCATGGATATACAGATGCCGGAGATGAACGGGCTTGACGCAACGAGAGCTATACGAAGCCTGAAGGATAAGAAGGCAGCTTCCATTCCGATCGTTGCCATGACGGCGGATGCATTCTCGGAAAACGTCACGGAATGTATGAATGCGGGAATGGACGGGCATATTGCCAAGCCTATAGATGTCAAATTAGTCATTAAGGAGATACGAAGAATTCGGGAAAGAAGGTCAAAATCATGAAAAAGACTATATGTATTTTTTTAACGATACTTATGATCCTGGAACTTACCGCATGCGGCAAAGAGCAGCAGGAGACGACAGCCGATGAAGGTTTTAAGCCGTCCCGCGACACATCTGTCAGCTGCAGGCTTAAGTTTGCCGGCGGCTATGATAACTTTGAAGCTTTAGAGGCCGAATTCGATCTTTTTAACAAATACTATCCGAATGTGGAAATGACGTATACGAAGATCGATGACTATAACAATATGATCGGTACGGTCCTGAACGGAAACGATGCCCCCGACGTCTATGTCAACTACTCCTGGATGTACGGCAGGGAAAAGTACAGCTCATCCATAGACCATGCCGAGAATCTGGCGGATCCCGCATTGGGTCTTGACCTTGACTGTATCCGCAGCAATATCATTCTGAACACGGACGACGGCGGCCTTCCGATGGTCCCTGTTTTCTCCAATACCTATGGCATGCTTGTGAACACTAGTCTTTTTGAAAAAGAAGGCTTAAGCGTACCCACAACCTATAATGAACTGGTGGCGGTGTGTGACGCGTTCCGTAATAAAGGCTATGAAAATCCGATAATGGGATATTCAAAAAAGGAGACCACATCGATTTTTACATTGACTATATATCCTTTCTTCTGCGGAACTGTTGCCAAGGATAAAGAGGCTGTAGAGAAGCTCAATGCGCTTGACCCGTCAGCAGGAGAGTATATACGTCCTTCCTTAGAGAAGATCGTGCAGTTCCTGAACGCCTGCAGGATAGACCTTGATGCATGCGATCAAATTGAAAACAATTATGATGCCGTTATCCTTCGCTTTTTTGAAGGTGACGTACCTATGATGACCTGCTCGGGAGATACTGTTTCCGGAACAGCAAAACGTGAGAGCCGCTCCGAGGCATTTATCGCTTCTCCGTTTAAGTATACTTTTGTCCCGGTACCCATGTCGGATGAAGGTGCAGCCTTCCTTGATATAGCTAATCTGCAGTTCTCCGTTAACAAAGACAGCAAAAACCTGGATATGGCTAACGAGTTTATGAGATTCCTCATCACGTCTGCGGAGCTTAACAGGATGGCACAGAAAAAAGGACTCGTATCGCCTACCAAAGATCTGTCATTTAACAGCATGTATGCTGCTTTCGGCAATGTCCCCGAATCCCGGATCCTGTCACCGGAGGTGATCGGCCTGACCGATGACGCAGTCATCCAGTTAAGACAGGCTGTATTCGGAGTGGCAACCGGTGCCCTGACAATAGACGATGCCGTCGCCCGCTACGGCACCTTTACACAATAAAGGGGTCTGACCCCTTTAGCACGCTAAAGTGCGGAGATGGTAATTGCTTTCAACTGTGCGTTAAATGACAACAGCTACGGTATATGGTAAGATTATATGAGAGAGAAAAAGCAGGTGTACCGTCACGTTAATCCGCAGGAGGTGTGGGATGGCAAAAGTAACTAACCATGCAAAAAGAAGAATGCATGACAGAATCGGTATTACTAAAGGTATAGCTCAAAAACATGCTGGCAAGATTCTAAGAGAAGGCATTAAGCATGAGGATACCACAGGAGACCTGCACAAATGGATGGACGCAGAGTTTTTGAAGTATCATACTGCAAATAATATGAGGTATTATGCAGGCAAATTATATATTTTTAACGGAGAACTGCTTATCACAGTCTTACAGGATACACATAATTTAGAGAACGCCCTCTCGGAATATGTTAAAGAAGAGGCATACGCTACGTACTGTAAATTCAGGAAATCTAAAGAGCGCAAGCAGATTAAAGAACAAAAAGTTATGGCAGTACGAGAAAAGGAGACTGAAATATTAGAAAGTTTAAAAATTTATGTTTTAGAACATGATATAGGTATTGAGATTACAAATGTTACTCTGTCCAAACCTTGGCTTGCCAGAGTAAATTATGTGTCTGATTTGAAATTCTTAGACTGGAACAGATACAACGACATTGTGGAGTATATAAAAACAAATTATGCAATCGGGGCCTATCTTAGAAGAGTCCGGGATATTGACGGTAGATTATTAACAATAGATGAATGGAGAGGTTTTCAACGAAGTGTTGAATGAAGGGTGACATTATGATCATAGCTGCACATGCGGGAACGGGCAAAACACAGTTTTCTAAAGAAATATTTGATTCCGTTGATTTTGTAAGTATGCCATATAAGTATTACCTGCCGGATGGAATCCTATCATGCGAAGAGATGGAAAGTAAGAAAGCAGACTTTGGTTTGGAAATTCGTGAAGAGTGGCCGGATAATTATATAAAGGCCGTAATAAACCGGTACAATGAAAACAGATATGTGATCATACCTCCGATTGCTCCTGTTTTAGAGGCACTGCGTAATGAGCAGATTCCATACATTATATGTTATCCGGAGAGGCAAGCCAAAGACGAATATGAACGTAGATATAAAGAGCGTGGCAATACGGAAAACTTTTTGAGTATATTTATTGGTTACTGGGACTACTTTTTGGATGCTTTGGAATCAGATCCCGGTAAGCATCATATTGTTATGAAAAGTGAGGAATACCTTACGGATCTGTATTCACGTTTTGAGGAGATTACCAAATTATTAAAAGGGGTCTGACCCCTTTAGCACGCTAAAGTGTGGCAAAAAGAAAATTCATAATATTGTATATGTTAACTAATTTGTATTGACTTGATAATATAGACATGATATCATAATTATTATTGAAGGGTCTGTGACCTTGTTAACGCGTCAGCGCAAAAAAATTACAAATGCATCTCATATAATATTTTGACATTACCTGTACCTGAACGGAGCTAAACATGACTATAAGTGATAGAATATTTGAACGACTTTCTACCATGGGAATGACTCAGAAACAGTTTGCGCAAGAAGCCGGATTGCAGCAGAGCACGATAAGCGAGTGGAAGAAAAAACATACTAATCCTACTTCGGATAAGATCATGCCAATCTGTAAGACGCTGAAAGTATCTCCCGAGTGGCTTCTATCAGGTGTGGACCGAGCCGGAGAGAAAAGAAGCAAGATAGGAAAGGATTATGTTATCATAGAAAAGAATACCGAGTTATGGGTGCTTCTGGAAGAGTATAAAAACTTTGATAAAGAAACCCGCAACAGAATCATGGGATATGTGGAAGCGATGGCTTCCCTTAATAAAAAGGGATAACCCCTTTTTATTTTATCACGATATTCATATTATTGAATATAATTAATTATATGACAATGAAAGAATAAGAGATTTTTACCATATAAAACATGGTACGCCAGGTCATAATCCGTGTCATGCGTTTTGGAAACAGGAAACTTGTATGAAAATGATTATGACATGGAGGAAAAGACTTATAAGGAGATAATAAATGTCTGAAAACCGAAAGAATGCAATAGTTTCTGTGGATCATATTGAATCTATGGTATATATAATTAGAGGACAGCAGGTAATGTTAGATCAGGATTTGGCAGTGCTATATGGTTATGAAGTCAAGAGACTGAATGAGCAGGTTAAACGTAACATTGAGCGGTTTCCTGATGATTTTATGTTTCAACTTACAAAAGAAGAGGCTGAAATGGTGAAGTCGCAATTTGCGACTTCACCAAAAAGTGATTTCTTTTCTGGGCAAGAAGGTGGTAGAAGAAAACTGCCTTTCGTTTTTACGGAACAGGGTGTAAATATGCTGTCAGCAGTTTTAAAGAGCGGTATTGCTATAGAACAAAGCATAGCGATTATGAGGGCGTTTCGCGAGATGCGCCATTATATCCGCCAGAATCAGCAATTTGTAAGTCGGGAAGAACTACAGATTCTGACTGATACCGTGGAAACAAAAACAAAAGCAATAGTTTTTAGACAGAACGAGACAGACATAAAGCTCTCTGAAATACAGGAAAGCATCAATAAGATTAATGAAAACTTTATTTCTGATACAGAGCTAAAAAATTTTGTAATATTCAAAGGACAAAAGCTTGAAGCTGATATTGCCTACATCGAAATATACAAAAAGGCGAAACACAGTATCTATGTCATTGATAATTATGTGAATATAAAGACTTTGCACCTACTTTCGCATAAGTGCTCTGGAGTGGAAGTAACGCTGTTTACGGAGAATAAACGTGGAAGGAATGGAATATTGACAGCGTCAGAGATTGAAGATTTTAACAAGGAATATCCTACTATACAGATTAAACCCAATCGTGATTGCCATGACCGTTTTATTGTTTTAGACTATAAAACAGATATGGAAAAAGTTTATCATTGTGGGGCATCAAGCAAGGATGCCGGAGACAAGGTGTGCGCAATAAATGAGATTAGTATACCTAAACTAATCCATCCGGTTATTGATACGTTGCTTAAGATTAATAGTTGAAAGGGGTTTGACCCCTTTTTGGAGGATTTTATGCCAAGAGCAAAAAGAATATGGTATCCGGGTGCGATATATCACGTTATGAGCAGAGGAAACAGGCGGATTTCGATATTTCAGGAGGATATTGATTACGCATATTTCCTGAAATGCCTGAGGGTTACAAAAGAAAAATACCCTTTTGATCTGCATGCCATCTGTCTAATGACGAATCATTTTCATATGCTGCTTACGACGGGTTCGGATGAACTATGGAAAATAATGCAGAGACTGCTGAGCATTTACGCAGAACACATTAATCATAAGTATGATTTTACCGGTCATTTGTTTGAAGGCCGCTATACTTCTAAGATTATAGATGATGAGTATTATTTTATGGAAGTGAGCCGCTATATCCATCTGAATCCGGTGAAAGCAGGAATGGTTATGTCGCCTGCTGATTATGAATACAGCAGTTACGCGTCGTATATGGGAATGGGAAACAACTTGAATTTGCAGAAAAAAACGGGTTATAGCAAGGTCCGATCAATGATCGGGGAACTTATAACCACATCTCATGTACTTGGAGCTTTTCCGAATAACAACCCGGAACAATATCGTACATTCGTCGAAGAAAAAATATCGCACACAGAACACGAGCAGCAGATACAAAAGGACATGAAGGAAGATGAAATGTGGTTACCTAAAGGGGTCAGACCCCTTTCACACGTTAAGAAACTAAAGGGGTCAGACCCCTCAGAAAGGAGAACGTATGAATAACAGTACGCACCAAGAGTATTACGGTTTAGACATGGAAGCAACCGGCAAGCGCATAGGGAGATATTTGACCCAAGGCAATTATAGCGACAAAGATCTGGCAGAGATAATGAATATATCCGTTCAGGCTATTAACAAGTGGCGTCATGGACATTCTATTCCGGACATAGATAATCTCTATTTCTTAAGCAGGATACTTAATGTAAAAGTGGATGATTTATTGGTTTCGCGAGCTGACAACACGTTTAGTCTGATATATGAAATAGAAGACTTTAGAGAAAAGCCATATTGTCCACAAAACCTTGAAGAGTATTATAGTATGTTTTCCAAGCTGTTGCGTAAGAGAATCTATTTAGGAATGTATATATATCATAATGAGAATATTTTTAAAGTGAATGACTCAGTTTTTCAACTACGGGTTAAATGACAGATTGAATAGTAAATGCTACACTTTTGAGTACACCGAAAAGGAGGAAAAAAAGATGGCTGAAAAAATGTTAGTAACACAGGCACTTGATGAAAGGGATCTTCTTGTAAAGAAAATAGGAGATAAGATTGCGAAGGCATCTTTTACAGATGTTAAAAAGCATAATGAGGAGAATGTGATTGAGGGCCGGATTAATGAAAAAGAGTTTTGCAAGGATGCTGAGAGTTCATATCAGCAGATACTCGATCTTATTGATCGTTTTCAAAAAATCGATGCAGCGATCGTAGCATCCAACGCTACTACCAAGATTAGCACATCTTATGGTGAATACACTGTGGCCGGAGCAATCTCACTTCGAAACAGGATGCGAGGATTTGGATCATATGATGGGAATGCTAATTTTGAGTTTGCTTTACAGAACAAGATGACAAACGAGTATGCAAAAAGGGTAGAATTGGCTGAATCAAAGAATAAGCAGCTTCAGGTTACTGCGGAGGGGATGAGGCTTTCCATTCTGGGCAAAGACAACAGAGTAAAGGATGATAAGCCGCTTGAAGTCGTTGAGGCGTATGTACGGGAAAACACATCGGAAGTCATTGATCCGTTGGATGTTCAGAAGAAAATTGTAAAACTTCAAGAAAAAAGAAATGCACTTCTTACTGAACTTGATACGCAGATTAAAGTTTCGAATGCTACTACGTTTATTGAATTGTAATATATTTGCCTGCAACACGAAAACTTCAAACCTGGTTTCCCTGTAACAGGGTTAAGTTACAAATAATCCAAGAATGTAAAATTGGAGATAGTTTGGTATGGTGCAGTGGATAGCACATCAGACTTGAAATCTGAGGCCGCAGGTTCGAATCCTGCTTCCAAGCCCCTTTAGCAAAGGGAAATTCCATGGCTGTAGTAAGTGACTGCCGCGAAGAAATCAACGGTTTTAAATTTTTTTAAACAATGAACTATCAATAAGTAACGGTTTTTTCTTCATTTTATTAAGTTTAAACATCTAACTTTCCTATAGACATAGAAATATGTTGAAATCCATGGAAAAGGTTAAGGTGCTAAACCAGTTGACCTGAAGTAATCCTCATGGCTGTGTTGCAGGCAAGGGGTCAGACCCCTTTAATACATTAACGTATGAAAAAGGAGAAAGTAGGATGAGTCGAAAACTGGCAAGTATACAGAGAATTCATAAAATTGAGTCTATAGAAGGTGCTGACAGAATTGAGTTGGCCCATGTCCTTGGGTGGCAATGTGTTGTAAATAAAGGGCAGTTTAAGCCTATGGATTTAGGTATATATTTTGAGATAGATAGTTTTTTACCCGTTCGGAAAGAATTTGAGTTCTTAAGAGCGTCCAGCTATAGGAAAAATGATATTCTGGGCGAGGGATTTCACCTAAGAACCATGACTTTTAGGGGACAATTATCACAAGGCCTTTTGCTACCGGTCAGTTTGTTTACAGAGATCCCTGAAGATGCAGAATTGGGGAAGGATGTATCGGATATTATCGGGGTAAAAAAATGGGAAATCGAGGAAAGAATAACTACAGGAGGAACTGTTATCGGGACATTGCCTTATGATATTCCGCATACCGATGAAATCCGTGTCCAGGCTGAACCGGATTTGATCAAAGCCTTCGCAGGAATTGAGTATTACATAAGTACCAAGATGGATGGTTCATCTCATTCTATCGGTATCGATGAAAATGGTTTTCACGTGACAGGTCACAATTATGAGTATAAGGATGATGGGACAAGTGCATTTTATAATTTGGTAAATGAACGAGGATATAAGGAAAAGCTGGAGGCCTTTCTATTAGATGAAGGTTTGAAAACATTAACTGTTCAAGGTGAATTATGTGCTCCGGGCATACAGCAGAACAGGCTGAAATTGAAACAACCGGAGTGGTATGTATTTACCATTCGAGAAAATGGCAAGCGAGTTGGATTGGAAAGAATGCAGGAAATATGCAAAAGTTTGAAGATGGCAACAGTACCGATTGAGGAGATAGACATGGACTTGCCTTCTAAATATCCGACCATAGATTCTTTGTTACAACGAGCTGACGGTAACTATTCAAACGGAGGGAAGAAGGAAGGTATTGTTATACGACCTACCTTGCCGGTATACAATTCTTTGATAGGAGCAGAGCTATCGATGAAAGTAGTCAGCAACAAATATCTGTTAAAGGAAGGGGTCTGAAGCAAGGGTCAGACCCCTTCTTCACGTAGATTACAAGGGGTCAGACCCCTTTCACACGTTAAGGAGCTAAAGGGGTCAGACCCCTCAGGTGTCACTTTACACGAACAAATAATTGCATTATTATGAAGCAGATGGTATTATAATATCATAGGATAGGAATTGTAGCGTTATAATGAATGATATTAATCAGGGAGTTGAGATATTTATGGGACTTAATCGCAAAGATGATTTATTTATGCTTCAAATCAGGCTGTTTCGGCTTGCGCAGATAAGATGGAATAAAACTGCGGAAGAGTGTGAGAGGATATTCGTTGAGAATGACATTAACGATTATATTCAAACCTGTTATGAAGAGTTCCATACACAGGGGGATGACGCAAACCTTGATGATATTGAGGTTTACCTTAAAAGGAAGGGGCTTACGATATGAAATTTGAAGCAGGTATGAAACTGTATCATGGTAGTTATACCATAGTTAAAAAGCCTGACCTATCGGCTTGTAAGCCTACAAAGGATTTTGGACTGGGGTTTTATCTTACTACAGACATAAATCAGGCCAAGCGCTTCGTTAAAACGGCGGTTCAAAAGGCAATCAAGAATGGCGTAACAGTAGAAAACACCAATACCGGATTTGTATCGGTCTTTGAATTATCTGATCCTTCGGGAATAAAGATATTTGAGTTTGCCGGTGCTGACAGAGAATGGCTCCATTGTGTTGCGGCACATCGCAGCAACAAGCTTTTTAGTGATGAAATAGAGAAATGGTCAGGATTTGACGTTATTGCCGGAAAGATAGCAAATGATAATACAAACATGGTCATTACTACTTATATGAATGGACTTTATGGCCCTGTAGGCTCCGACAGGGCAGATGATACTGCTATCGGGTTATTGCTGCCCAATAAATTAACTGATCAGATATGTTTTAAAACCGATAAATCACTTGGGAAGATTAAGTTTGTCAGTTCAATAGAGTGTCATTTTTGATCGGTAGAAAAGTGTGAAATACGTAAATTGTGAGGGATAATAAATGGTAGCGAGTAAATATGAATTCGCGATGCAGTTACTGGCCAAAATGGCTGCTGAAAATATTGCACATAAGCAGAAAATATCCAAGAATAAAGCCTTTTTTAAACTAATGAAGTCTCAAACGGGTAAAATGCTTTTTGATGATAGTTTGGACCTGTGGATGAGCGGACCGGATTATATTGCAAATGAGTATCGACTGGAGATGCAGGCAAAGAGAAAGAACACGAAAAGACAACAGATATGATGCCTAATATTTGTAAAAATCTTCCAAACTAAGAAGGATAGTATAATGACGGTTTTAAATGAACTTGATTCGACAAATGGAATTTCTGATGAGAAAGTTAACAGTACGGTTTAAAGAATCAATACGTATCGATAATGAAATAAGAAGAATAAAAAATCTTCCTATAGCCAAATACGATAAGACTAAGAAAAAAGCATATCTGGAATTCCCGGACGGGAGGCGAGAGTATGCCGAATGATGAAAGTCTTCAGACGGTAAAGCCATAGAACGAGCACTGCTGATGGGACCGATAAGCCGGGCAGAAAGGAGCTTCATATGAAAAACTTCTTTAAAAATCTGTTTAAGAATAAAAGACCATATCCGGAACGTGTAAATGAAGATCCTGCAAAAACAAAGATAGTGTATGCAGGACCTCCCAAAGGACTGGGACGCAAAAACCGTATGCTGTGTGTTTATGCCGGTCCGGGTATGATGGGACAGATGAAGCAACGTCGCGACTCCGAGATGGAGGATGTATATGCCGGACCTCCGATGCCTGATGATATTGATGAGCCGGAGATTACAGAGCCGGAAGATATTGAGCCTGAAATCATAGAAGAAGCCGATAATACCGGAGAATCTGATAACACAAAAGTTGTCAGTGATAAGGATGAGACTTCTGAAATTGCCGGAAATACTGATAAGGAAATTCAGGACAAGCCAACACCTGCAGTCGACCCGCGCATGTACTCCACCATGATGGTGTACGCAGGACCTGCAGGGCCTGCCCGGATGTCAGATGATACGAGTGCATTGGGAATGATGGGAGCCATGATGAGTAACAATCCGTTTTTTAAGACGGGTACGGCCGATGTTTCGGGCAACAATGTAGCACCTGCGTCAAGCGATACGGATAATGGGACTCCGCAGAAAGACAATGTAGAAAAAACAGACGAAGACGGTGAAAACTCAGGTAACGGAACATGGGTATAGGTTCCGCCATAAAAGGAACATACATACAGGGGACAAAATATGTATCAACTTAAAATGTGCGTCTGGGAGATCACGCTCGCATGCTGCTTTTCATGTAAATACTGTGGATCAAGCGGTGGGAAGAAACGTGAAAATGAGCTTACGACCGCAGAATGCCTGGATGTGGCTGACCAGTTAAAGGAACTCGGTTGCAGGCGCGTATCCATGATAGGCGGTGAGGTATTCATGCGGCCTGATTGGAAGCAGATAGTCGAGAGGCTCACCGGACACGGCATAAAAGTAAATATCATCACCAACGGCTTCCTGTTCCGTGATGAGCTTATAAAAGACCTGAAGGAAGCAGACATTGAATCAATATCTGTGTCACTCGACGGACCAAAGGAAGTGCACGATAAATACAGACAGCTAGGCAGCTTTGACAGAGCAGTGAACGCCATAGAGACGCTGCTGTCCACGGGCATACCTGTATCCGTCATAAGCACGCTTAACAGCGAAAACGTGAAATTCTTAGAGGAACTCTACGGACTACTTCACAAATACAGTATATATGCCTGGCAGCTGCAGGCCTGTTCACCGATGGGGAATGCCGCAAATAACGGGATAGATTACCGCTTCGACATGCTGGAGGTTATCAACTTCGTGACCTCACATATGTACGAAGCTCCTTTTGCAATGGGGGTAGCCGACAATATCGGATACTTCACTGAAGCGGAAGGCTCCATCCGCGGCAACTTGAGCGGTGAGGCGTACTACAGAGGCTGCTCGGCCGGCATAACCTCCATAGGTATTGATAGTGTAGGTAATGTCAGGGGCTGCGAATCCATGTACGACCCTGCATTTAATGAAGGGAACTTAAGAAATGAGAGCCTGAAGTCCATCTGGGAGAACCCGGACAACTTCGCATATAACCGTAAGTTTTCCAAGGACAAACTCACCGGTAAATGCGCAGAATGCGAGCTCGGCGAGTATTGCGGCGGTGGCTGCAGGTCATACAATTATTTCGTACATGGGAATATGTATGAATCCCCCTTCTGTGCAGGCGGAGCCAAGGTATCGGAGTAAGCCTCTGGTGGTATTATGAACAGAGTAATTTAAATAGCCCAAAAGGTTTGCATACAGAATAGAGAAAATGATAAAAAACAATTACACATATATTTTGGAATGCGCTGACGGTACTCTGTACTGCGGCTGGACAAATGACCTGGAGAAGAGACTTACAGCCCATAACAGCGGGAAGGGTGCCAAGTATACCAAATCCAGACTGCCTGTAAAACTGGTGTATTACGAGACGTTTGCCACATCTAATGAGGCCATGAGCAGGGAATACAGCATAAAGAAAATGACGAGAAGTGAGAAGATAAAGCTAATAAAGGAGAAGGAAAATGACTAACGAGGAGTTACAAAACATTTATTTTGGGGCATATTCGTTCGATGAACAGGACGGATATCTCATGTCTTACCAGTACACTAAGGAGCAGATAGCTTACTTTAAGCAGGCGTTTGAATTCTGGTATGAGAGATGCACCGCGTCCACTGCAAAGACACTGGAGTTTACTACGGATGCACAGAACATTTCATTCGATTACAAGTTTTTCTGGAAAGGTTCGGAGGATTCGTTCGAGCTTTGCATAGACGGACTTATAGCGGATATAAAGTACGTAAAAGATTTATCTCAGGAAGGAACTATAAAGTTTACACTTCCAGCCGGCACTAAGGATGTGATAATCTACCTTCCGGCGGATGCAACAGTGGGCATTAAAAACTTTGAGATTGATGCATCGGTAATGCCTGCCGATAAGGGCGAAAAGGTGCTCTGGCTCGGAGATTCCATTACCCAGGGGTACGGACCCGACCGCTCTGCCGAGACCTACGTAAGTGTTGCTAACAGACTGCTTAATTACGACATCATCAATCAGGGCATCGGCGGTTATGTTTATGATAAAAAATCGCTCTTGCCGATGGAAGGCTATACTCCTGATAAGATCATAGTAGCACTCGGTACTAACCAATTCTGGACAGAGACCATGAAGGACGTGGAAGAGTATTATGAGACTCTGACCGGTTTATATGGCCATGACATCCCAATCCTCTGCATCTCACCTATCTGGCGTGGGGACCAGCCGGATGCATTTGCAAAATTCGTTGATTTTTGTGATAAAGTAAAAGAGATAGCAGGCAGATATAAGAATGTGACAGTGGTGGACGGCTTTACTCTGGTACCGCATCTTCCTGAATACTATAAAGACAATCTTCATCCTAATTGTCTGGGTGCAGAGACTTACGGAAGAAATCTTGCAGAAGTGATAAGAAAGTTGGGGTTCTAATAGCAGAAAGGGGTTTATAAATACGGGCGGGGATTGCAATCCCCGCCCTTACAGAACTAACACTAAGTTAATTATAATAGTTTCCGGCCGCATCCGTCGTCCCGTACGCCTTCGCGGTCTTGACCGTGCTCACATACGGACTTAAGCTTGCATCAGCCGATATCCACAGCTCACTCTTGGTCAAGGGATTCGAGAAAGTATTGTTGCTTATCTCGCCCGAGATACCGCCGAACACTGCTACAGCCTTTCCGTCAGCTTCGCCTGTGCAGTTATCCTTGAACACATTTCCTGTGATCTTAACCTTGCCAACTTTCAGCTGAATGGCATTTCCTTTGTTATCTTTTATGGTACATCCTGTAATGGTTGTATCAGTATCACCGTCTACGAATATTCCGTTTGCACTTCCGTTCATTATGGTACAGCCTGAGATGCTTACCTTGCTCTTGCCGGCTATATCTATGCCTCTTCCGGTGCTTCCCGAGATAGTCATGCCGCTAATGGTAAGGTTACCGCTTTCCATGACGTTTATGCCCTTGCCGCCTGCATTTGTGATAGTGCCGCCGGACAACGTCACGCTGCAGTCGCCGCCGACTACGATACCGTTCTGGCCGGTCCCGCTTATGGTATTGCCATCCCCTGATTTGATAGAACTTGAACTGTAAAGAGCTATGCCGCCCTTTCCTGCACCTGTGATGGTGTTGGATGAGACTACTGCATTCTTACTTCCGTCACGCATTGCTATGCCGTTTTCAAAAGGAGCGGAAGCACATGATACAACATTTCCTGTGATCTTGGCACCGCTTGAGGCAAGCAGCTTTATGGCATCCTCGGCAAATTTGGTGCTGTCTGCCGCAGCAGCTCCCGAATAACGTGTAACGGTGTTATCGGTAATGGCTGCATCATCTACGTATCTTAAATAAATGCCTGATGAATGGCAGGTGATTTTATTGCCGCTTATGGTCACATTCTTCATCGGGTACTTTTCCGAACCGTATATGAATATACCGATGGAAGAACCTGAATCTGCACCTGACTGATCAAGGGTTTTCTTTAAAGTTATGGTATTATCCGTTATCTTGAGCTTAAAGTTATTACCTGATACCTTCATAGCCTTGACACCGGAATTGCGTGATACTATGGTGTTCTTTGCTACGGAGTCGGTCTTGACCTGTATGCCGGCACCTACGTTTTCCATCTTATTGTCTTTGACTGTCAGGTTAACGTAGTTGTAGCCGTATACAGCGGCATCATCTATGTCATGGAAGTTGTTGTTTACGATTTTAATATTTTTGTGGTAGATGCCTTCGACCATGGTATGGCTTCCGACAGCTCTCGGGTAGTTGTAGATTTCACAGTTTGTGACGGTCACATCAGTACAGGGTGAATCATCAAAAGGTTCGCCGTATGAGAGGATAGTATCGTTGTGGCAGTTATCAAACTGGATGGCTTCCTTTTCCACATCGGCACTGGGAGCCTTGTATCCGTATAAAGTACAGTTCTTGATGGTAACCTTCTTTACGCCGCCCAGCTCTATAAGGTGGGTACCGTAGCTGTTGCGGAGAGTTACATTTATTATCTTTAAATTATTGGTGTGGGCAAACATGAAGATGGAAGAGCTGGTCTTTTCGTTGTACTGCTTGAACTCTGTATCCCATACACCGCCGTCTACGGTTATGCGTGTGTTATCGGAATACCCACCCTTGTTTCCGCGTACAGCATGCAGCATGTGTGCCACGGGATCCTTGGAATTGGGATTCTTCTTCATATAGGTCTTTTTATCAAGCTTTAAGTATGTATTTGACCCTATCACGAGGGATTTGCTTAAGTAGTAGGTGCCTGCAGGTACTTTTACCATAGCCTGCTTCTTCTTGGTGCCGGCCTTGGCTGCTTCGTCAAGTGCTTTCTGAATCTCGGTTGTGGCATCCTGTCCGTCTTTCAGTTTTACATTTATGACTTTGGCATAGGATGCAGCCTTGATATCATGTATTTTTAAGGTGAATAAAAAGCAGAACATAAAAGCCAAAAATGAGAGTATGTATCTCAGCTTCGGTCTTGAGTTACGGCGTTTCTTTTCCTTTGACATGTGTACGCTCCTTTCTCAGATTCAATCACAGGGACGGTTCTTTGATTGATTTTTCAATCATAAGGCTGGTTCTATGCTTGACAGAATAAACCGTAAAATCGTCCTCATAATTGATGCACAATTGATATCAGTTCAAGATTCATTATAACATATGTCAAACGATTTTCAAACATTGATTTTTATATTGTTTTGGTGTATACTTATCATGGCAAAAAATGATATGACCGGAGGATCCCAATGGTAAAAACAAATTTGTTGTCTGAGACGGATTCAAAGAAGGTTATCGAAAGGCGAGGAAGGTTCAGCGTTATCGAGTATCTGCGTGATATTTCCGTTTCACCGAGCAGGGCACAGGAGGCTTATTTTGCATCCGAGATGAATGTCCGGAAGCGTCAGCTTGTCTGTGATATAGATGAAAAGACCGGCGTAATTATACAGGCCGGAGAGATGCAGATGATGATAGGTGATATCGAGGCTGCCACGGATGTTAAAGGAGTGGGAGATTTCTTTAAAAAGACCGTAAAAAGCCTGGTTACAAGTGAGACCATCGTCAAGCCGCATTATACCGGAGTAGGCACTCTAGTACTTGAGCCTACGTTTTACCATATCCTCTTAGCAGACCTTGATGAATGGGAAGGGGATGTGGTCATAGAGGACGGCATGTTCCTGGCCTGCGAGGATACGGTGGATGTAAGCGTTATCTCGAGAAAAAATGTTTCATCACTGATACTGGGCAACGAAGGTATATGGAATTCCGTGCTTAAAGGCAGCGGGCTTGTGGCTCTGGAAAGCCCCGTACCTGCGGATGAGCTTATAGTTGCGGAGTTAAATGATGATGTGATAAAGATAGACGGAGATATGGCTATCGCGTGGTCATCCACCCTTAAGTTTACAGTGGAAAAAACCACTGCGACATTGGTCGGATCGTTGGCCGCAAAAGAAGGCTTTGTAAACGTTTATTCCGGTACAGGGAGAGTACTTATTGCACCTGTAAGGGAAAATATCGGAATTAATGCACCTAGGGAGTGACGGAGAAACTAACAATGTCATTCTGAGCAATGCGAAGAATCTTAAAGATGAATGACACATAGAATAAAAAACGGATAGGAGAAGGAGAATATATGGACTCATTAGCTATCATTATCGGCAATTCAATTAACGGGTTGATCTTAGTACTGGCCATCATTACCATTGCGGGGTTTGCATATGTTGTAATGAATATTTCCAAGCTTCAGAATACTATAGACGAGAAACATAAAAAGAAGCGTTCCACGGAGTTTACTCCCGGGGGTATCCAGAAGACTCCCGATGCATATACCTGGGAAGAGATACTGGAATACAAGGAGGAATATAATAAGATCCAGCTTATTTATTCTACCTTTGAGCAGTTTGTACCCATATTCCCTCTGCTCGGTATCTTAGGTACCGTTGCCGGCCTTATCCAGCATCTGGATGATATCAACAAGATGAAAGAAGCACTTACACTTTCAATGTCTACCACTTTCTGGGGACTTATAGCTGCTATCGTTCTTAAATTTGCAGATGCCATCTTAGTCAGTAAGACAGTTAACAAGATGGAGCTTTATTTCGATACTTTCGAGCAGAATTACAATATGGCAAAGGATAAGTTCGCACTTGACAACAAACAGGACCAGTGAGGTGTAACATATGGGTAAGAATAAAAAACCTAAATCCATAGGCAGACTGATCATAGATCTGACTCCTCTTCTTGATGTTATCTTCATAGTCCTGATAGTGGTTCTGGCAGGGCAGGATACCTTCAATATGGAGGCTGATCAGAAATTCGCCGAGGCAGAAGTATATGTGAGCGAAGCCGATAAAAAGCTTGATGAAATGGAAGCGTTGGTTGACACATATGCTGAGCAGATGGCAGCCTATGATTCCTTGAGTGATTATTTTAACGCAGTGACCGTATATGCGTCCTACAGCCTTGAAAACAGAAGGCTGAGAACAGTATATGTTATGATAAACAATGAAGAGCCGGTGACATTGAACCTCACCCCGAGCAATACTGCAGAAACATGGGCAGAATGCAAGAGGATGATTGAAGAGGTTATAAAAAAAGATGAGACTCTTCCGATGATACTTTCAATCAATTCCAACGGCGATGAAAAGATGCTTTACAGGGATGATGAATCCATATACGCTATTTTTAAGGATTTACAGAACGCATATCCCGGCATCATCAGCATCAGGTAGTTTTTTAAGGAGAGGGTTTTATGAGCAAACCTACGGCGATCATATTGCTGGTAGTTCTGGCAATCCTCCTGTTCGGCTTGGGTAAGATATTGCTGCCGTCCATAAGAAAATATATCAACAGGATGCCCAAGGGCATATTTGTATTGCTTTTCCTGGTCATCGTATGTGCGGTGGTATATCTGGTGCACTACCTGTTTAACGGTGAGACGGGGGGCATTTCCGGTAACGAGAAAGCCGAAAGCGCATCTTCTCAGGAGGAAGATGAGAACACCAAAGTAATCAAGGAAAACTGTATAGTGTTAAGCGGTTCTGAGGTATATGTGGAAAATGAGAAAGCAGATACCGCTACATTAGAAAAATATATTGACTATCGCGTAGAAAACAATATTCCCGTAACTATAGTTGATGACTATGCCACACTGGCTTTAATGAGTGAGATCAAAGCATTGTGTGACAAAAAGGGTGTAAGGTACAGCGTAGAAAATGAAGAGTGGCTCAAATAAGAAAAAAATATTAATAACGGCCGTCCTGATGTTCCTGCTGTTTGCGGCTTATTTGCCATGGAATATGCCGAGCCTGATCAATGCGGATAAGCCTTTTATCGATCTGTCCGGTTCTATAGGTGATTCGATCGGAAATGCAAATACCGCATACGAGAAAGGGCAGGTTACTCCGATTCCTACAGATACTCCGGGTATCACTCCGGAGCCGACTCCGGAGATCACACCTACTGATATACCGGTGATAGGGCCTGAGGACAAGGAGTTTGAGATCATAGTTGGAGCTGAGGACTATTCGGGAGACGGTGAGAGCATAGTGATCATGGGCGCAGGCGGAGCGGAAATGAAAGCATATTCCATAGCTTCTTTTGAAACCATGATAAACGGAGAGGCGTTTAGCGGCAAGAGCTTTGTGCTTATAGATAATTATGCGGAAAATCAGACTTTTAGGGATGTAATGAGCATACTTGACGGGTCCGGTAAAGAATACAGGACTGAGAGCCGGGAGGTGACAGAATGAGTTTTAAAGGATTTGCCAAAAAATTCACAGCCTGTCTTCTGGCTCTGGTGATCGTTCTATTTAATACAAGTGTGGGAGCTGCTGAGAAAACAGCCAAACTGCGCAGCTGCCTTGAAACAGTGCATATGTATCAGGTATTCCCTATAGATTTTATCACAAGTATGGCAGCCGAGAGCCCGAGTCGTTTTAAGGATAATTATGATGACAGATATATGGCATTTACTGGGCAGATCAGATTCGGGTCTGTTTCGGACAATCACAAGAGTGTGAAGGTGTACGGCCCCAATCACTATATTGAAGTGGATACTTCCGAGCAGCAGGTGAAAAATATCGCAGGACTCCTTAAGCCAGGCGATTATGTGACCGTATACGGACAGGTGGACGGGAAAGAGGTTGATGCGGAATACCTTTATATTAATCCGAATTTTGAGATTCCATCACTTAAATATGTTTTTTATCCTGATATGATAATAGATGGTGAAACCATAACCGACTTAGCCGCTGACGGACATGTTTCATTTAGCCTCCCTGAAGATTGGAAGAATGACTATGTTATGGGCAGGCTTACCAATAACGGTGTTAACGGTTATAAGTTCTTTTTAAATGCCATATCACCTCAGAATCTTAATTATCCCGAGAATTTCTATATTTTTTATTTTAACTATGAGACCTACCTTAATCCTGTTAAGAAAAGTCCTGACAAATATGATATATGGGATAATGAAAGCATTGTCATAAAGAACATTCTTAGTACTCTTTCAGGGGATTCTAAGCCAAGTATGCAGAGATTTGATCTTCAAGATGGAACATATGTTGATTATTATACTACAGTATATAAGCCGGCTGATGGAAATGACTACAGGCTGGAGTTTATGTTTAAGCCGGATTCAACAGGTCTTGTATGCATGCTGTATCTGTATTATCCGAATGACGGTGCAGTAAGCCATTTGAGAGAAGTATCGTATGTTATTAACAGTATAAAGAATTAAGTTGTAACAAGTTATGATAATAAGCCATACTGTTATAAAGAAAGATAATGTTGGATTTTGAATAAATATGGAAAAACGTAACAAAAAAGCTATAACAATACTTTCCTGTGTGATAGCGGCGACACTTACCTTTATCTGGATACATTCGTGTATGGGTCAGGAGGAGTCGTCAGAGGAAAGCGGATTTTTCTTTGAAGTACTTTGCCCCATTCTGGAGATTGTCGCAGGAAAAGGCAATGTGACCGAACTCTTCATCAGGAAGCTGGCTCATTTTACCGAGTTCTTCGGACTGGGGTTAGAGCTTATGCTTTTTATGAGACTGGTGTTGATATCGTCACCTAAGGTTATAAGATTTATAAATGCGTGGATTCTCGGAACGCTGTGCGCACTTATAGATGAAACTATACAGATTTTTTCGGGAAGAGGTCCGATGGTACAGGATGTGTGGCTGGATTCTGCGGGATGTTTCTGCGGAGTGCTGGTCATGATGTGCGGGATACTTATAGTTGAAAAAAAGAAGAGAAAAGGATAGAGTCGCAGTGGCTCGCTAAGCTCATCCATCGCCTGCGGCTCGTATTCGCCAAGTGACCTGTGCGTTCGTTGTACCGACGATTTATCCGCGTCCTAACGGACTTGATCAATCGGGTACAACAGAAAAAATCGCACGCCCGGTTTTGAATAGATATTACCGTCGTTACCTCCACAGTTAACTCGGCCCAGGCACCCTCACGGCACATGAGAGACACTGCTTAGTGCTGCTGTATTCCTACCCTGACACGGTTCACAGGCTGCCATTGCGCGAGACCCAAACGTCAACATCACTTATGAAGGGCAGCCCGACAATATGCTACCCGAGACCGGACATCACCCCTGCTATAGCGGATTGCAGGTACAGGGCACCGCTAACTCCCCGGCTGTGCGACTTAGTTAGTATACTTTGTTTTCGTGCTTATGTCAACTATTATTTTGGAGTACGGAAAGCCATACCGGGTGGGTGAAAATATAAGATTGGATCAAGATTTATACAGTAATGGAAGACAGTAAGAAGAATAAAAAGCTCATCGCCGGGATACTTATGGCGGTGGCTGTTATCATAATCGCTTTGGTATGTATATTTGTCGGCATACCTTTGATAAAGCTTGCGGGAAGACCGCAGGAATTCAGGGACTGGGTGGATTCCAAAGGTATATGGGGACCGGTGATCTATGTGGCACTTGTCATATTCCAGATACTTATAGCGTTTATCCCCGGTGAGCCGCTTGAGATAGTGGCAGGATACGTGTTCGGCACATTTAAAGGTACGCTGCTGTGTATTTTAGCTGCGTCACTCGGAAGTATCATAGTGCTTTTACTGGTGAGAAAGTTTGGAAAAGCACTTCTTGAGATTTATTTTGACAAGGAAAAGATCGAGAACCTTAAGTTTCTGCAGTCATCACAGAAGAAGATAGTGATATTCCTGATACTGTTTATAGTACCGGGGACTCCGAAGGATCTTCTGTGCTATTACGGAGGACTTACCGATATACCCATGCCGTTGCTCATATTTATCTGCACGGTCTGCCGTTTCCCGTCAATCATCACTTCTACGATAGGCGGAAACGCACTGGGCACGGGTGAATACGGATTTGCGGTGATAGTGTTTGCCGTGACTGCTGTGATAAGTGCAGTCGGGATTTTTATATACAACAGATTAAGCAAAAAAGAGGAAAATAAAGATGCTTGAATTGGTCAATGTTTCAAAAAGCTATAAAGATCAGAAGGTAGTATCCGACCTGTCTTTCTCAGTGGATAAGGGACAGGTGCTGGGACTCGTAGGTGCTAACGGAGCAGGAAAATCAACATGCGTGAGCATGATAGCTACTTTGATAAAGCCTGACTCGGGACAGATACTTTTTAACGGACAGGATATAGTAAAAGATCCCGATGCCATAAGAAGAAAGCTCGGATATGTGCCTCAGGATATTGCCCTGTACGAGACATTAAGCGGTCTTGACAACCTGAAGTTCTGGGGAAAAAGCTACGGTGTCGGTAAAGAACATATGGAGACTGAGATCAAGAGAGTATGTGATATCATTTCCTTTGACAGCACGCTTTTGAAGAAAAGGGTGAGCGAGTATTCGGGCGGTATGAAGAGACGTCTGAACATCGGTGTGGCGCTTCTCCACAGACCTGAGCTGGTAATACTTGACGAGCCTACCACCGGTATCGATCTTCAGTCGGGCATGCAGATACTTTCCGCCATAGAGGAGTTAAAAAATCACGGTACCGCCATTATCTATGTAGGCCACTATATGGAAGAAGTACAAAGGATCAGCACGCATATCTGTCTTTTGGACAAGGGCGTATGCAAAGCCTTCGGTACTATAGACGAAGTGCTTGAAAAGAGCGGGAGCGGCTCGCTTTCAGACCTTGTATTAAAATAAACTTGAGAGTAAAGGATTATCAAAATGGACCGTTATAAGAATTTTGTTAAGATAGAAGAGATAAAGGGTCTCTTAAGAGAAGAAAAATACGAAGAGGCTCTTGAACTGGCTGACGGCATAGATCCCGCTAAGCTGAAGGACAATCTTGACTGTATGGTCATAGGCGAGGTGTACCTTAATAACGGTATGCTCGGACGTGCCAAGGAATGCTACAGTGTGGTATATGGCAGAAGAAAAACCAGACGTGTGGCTATGGAGCTGGTAAATATCTGTATCAGGCTTAAAAAGGTTGATGAAGCCGAGAAATACTATGCGGATTTTAAGAAGATGGCTCCCAATGATTATTACAATTATATCTTCAAGTATAAGATCGACAGATTAAAAGGCAAGAGTTTAAGAGAGCAGGCTGCAAGCCTTGAGGAGCTTAAGAGGGTAGAGTTTTATGACACCTGGGGATATGAGCTTGCAAAGATCTATCACAAGATGGGTGATGCCGAGAAATGTATAAAGACCTGCGATGATATCATCATATGGTTCGGAGACGGCGATGCGGTAGATAAGGCAAGGGCCCTTAAAGCTTATTATTCGGGAGAGATATCGTTACGCGAGCTCTCCGGACAAAAGACAAATGAGGGTGAAACATCTGATAGTCAGGGGGCTGATAATCAGGCTTCAGGCAATCAGAATTCTGACAACCAGGCGGATGTTGGAAATATAGAAGCTGCTGCAGATATTCCTGAAGAGGCTGAAAAGAAAACATCCATAAGTGAAAAATACAGGGCTACATGGAACGGTGAGCCTCAGGTGGCTATACCTCAGGCTGTACCTGTAGCCGGTGTTGTATCGGATGAAGTTGTGACAGCTGAAGCTGTGACTGGTGAAGCTGTGGCAACAGAGAATATCCCCGATACGGAAAATGTTGAGGTTATCGCAGGCGCAGATAATATTGAAACCGGCATAGATACAGATAATATGGAGTCTGTTATAGACGCGGACACTAATGAAAACTTAGATGTTGCAGAGTCTAATACAGACGCATATGATGTACATGAAGCGGAGTATGTAGCGGCAGAAGAGATACCCGTAGAAGAATCCGCTGTAGAAACCGTGAATTATATGGTAGACGGCAATCCGGATGAAGAGGATTATATCGAAGAGGAGTACACCGAAGAAGACCTCAAGATAGCAGATGAAAAAATCGCATATACTGAGCCTCAGGTATCCGAAGAGAGCATCAAGAAGGCTGTAACACGTCCGGTACATGAGACAGATCTGTTTGAGGATGAGATAGCGAAGGCCGTAGAGCAGGCGCTTATCGAGGACAGTGAAGACAATCTCCAGAAGGAAGAACAGAAGCCCGAAGACATGACCAGAGTATGGAGCAGGCCTGATATAGAAAGCGGAGAGGCAAAAAAGGATGTCAACAGGACCATAGTAAGACCGCCTGTTAAAAAGCAGGAAAAGCCCTCTGCAAGAAGAGAAGAGGAAGATACGGGTGATGAGTATGAAGAATCACACAAGTCCCAGTTGCTTGAAGCAGTGGAGAGGGAGCTTGGCTTCGTAGAGGATAAACCTAAGGATAAGGATAAAACCCCGAAGAAGGGCTGGATGTCCAGGTTTAAGGAAAAGATACAGGAAAAAGAAAAGAAGAAGCAGGACGAGATAAAGAAACAGCAGACCATCGAGAACGAAGAAAAGCTGCGTAAGGAACGTGAGGCAGAGCTTGAAAAACAGCGCTTTATAGAAAGCGAGAGGAAGAAGGATAAGCGTAAATTCCTCGATCATCAAAAGCAGCTGGCTCGTCTTGCAAACGAAAAGGCACTTCAGGAAGAAAAAGCATCTGTGGCAGCCGGAGCGGTCGCTGCAGCAGTTGATATCAATGCGAAAGATACAGGGAAGAACATTTCGCCCGATGCAGTGAAGGATACTATACCCGATACAGATGATTTCACCGTCGATATTTCGGAGAGCCTGAAGGAAGCACAGATAAGTACCGAACGTGTTCCTAAGGACGGTATTTATACACCCAAACAGCTTAAATGCATTGAAGTACCTGAGAACAGCGTGATATCCGGTTACCTTAAAAAATCAGGCAAAACACTGGAAGATTATTTCGGATTCTTTGCATGCCAGAAGGATATGAATTCCCAGATACTTAAGTGCCTGGAGCGTCTGGCTGATAACACCGAAGAGACCATGAATTACTGTATCATAGGTGAACGCGGTACAGGTAAGAAAGCCATAGCACACGGTTTCGCCAAGTTTATGGCTGACAGCGGATTCATAAGCGCATCACAGACCGTATGGACGGATGCCAACAAGGTCAATATGATAAACCTTAAAGACAGGACCGAAAAACTCCGTGGAAGATGTCTTGTGGTAAATCAGGCGGGAGACCTTTCGGAAGAAGCTATCTGGGATATTTCGGATATCATAAAGAAACTCGGCAGAAATACAATGATAGTCATAGCCGATTACAGAAAGAACATGGTAGAGCTTTTCAGAGACAGGGAAAAGTTTGAGGATATGTTCAGACCCAGAGTCATAATACCTGCATTTAATCAGGAAGATCTGTTTGACTATGTGGATTATAAGATAGGAAAAGCCGGATTCGTATTTGAGTCGGAAGCATATGATCTTATGTCCAAGAGAATAAAGGGAATCTTGAGAGCTACCGAAGAGGGCGCACTTGCCAGAACAGAAAAGTATCTGGTTAAAACCCTTGACAATGCCGAGCAGAGAAACGGCGAAGCTTATATCCGTCAGACCTTAGAGCATGAGAAGCATGTAAGAAGCAATGTGATCATAAGTAAGGACATTCCGAACTCGATCTAAAGAACTAATTAAGGACTCGTGACGGGCAGCATCCCGGACAGAGCCCGTATGTTTAACTAAAAAAAGAGCTGCCGTATAGACACGACAGCTCTTTTTATCTGGTTTTACAAGATTTCCTCGATATAAAGTTCCGGATTCCTGAACAGGTTGATATAATCCGAGCCGACCCTGATCATCGGCCTGGTATCATCCTGTTTGTTCATGTATACGATGGTACCGATCGTACCGTCATTAAGCTTTACTCTGTATCCCATATAGCACATCGTGATATGCTCAAGGAATGTCATAAGGAATGATGTATCATAAAGTGCCAAGCCGCTTGATTCAAACATTCTCACAGCTTCAAAAGGACATCTTGCCTTACGGTACTTCCTGGGAGCGGTCATAGCTTCGTAAACATCAGCTATAGCGATAACCTTGGTTAAGTCATCTACACGGTCACCGGTCACTCCGAACGGATATCCGGATCCGTCGCTCCTCTCGTGGTGCATAAGTGCTGCAAGCTTTACACGCCTGTCAAGGTTCATCTTGTTTAGTATTGCGTAGCCTTTGGTGGTATGAGTCTTTATTACATCAAACTCTTCGGGGGTAAGAGGCCCCGGCTTATCTATGATCTCTTTAGGGATCACGAGCTTTCCTATATCATGATAGATACCGCATACGATAAGTGTATCTATATCTTCGGCACTGAAATGCAGCCATCCGCCGAGCACTGCACTGATGATCGCTACATTAAGTGAGTGTGCAAACACAACCTCATCATAAGTCCTTGAACAGTGGAGCAGGTCAAATACCTGTATGCCTGAACGGCACGATCCGAGTATCTTCTTTACACCGTTGGAAAGAGAAGTGCTGTCCGTATCTCCGCCTTCACGCAGGACTCTGCGCATTTCCTCTTCAAAGGTAGCGGCTACGTCTGTGAATTTTTCGTTGAATTCCTTGAATTCTTCAGTGTCTCTGAGTTTTTCAAAGAAAGACTGCTCATCCACTCCGTCATCCACTGCATCGGCAGGGTTCTCAATATATATCCTTATAAACGGTATGGCATGAAAGCGCATACGGGTAATAGCCTTTTCCGTCAGTCTTGCACCGGCAGGAAAAAGCAGCTGTCCCGAGTCATTTAAAACATCATAGGCGACCAGCATACCGCTTTTTACTTCGTTTATCCCAATACGCTTTACATCCATAAAAACCTCCGTGTTTCTACATTAATAGCATAGTTTCCATTCAATTCCCCAATTTTAATTATAATTGATAAATAGCGTTTGTCAAAGGCTTTTTTGCTTATTTTACAAAAAATTTTAAAAAAAGAGTTTACAAAAATGTTACAAAAGGTTATAATAGGGAGAAATAGAACTAGAAGTATATAGTAAAATGAAAGGATATGCCTTTACCAAAGGGCATAATACCACTACATAAATGAGCAAATATATAATAAGGGGCGGTAAGTCCCTTGCAGGAGATGTCGTTATTAACGGCGCTAAAAATGCAGCTCTCGGTATTGTAGCTGCAGCCATTATGTCTGACGAGATGGTTACCATCGAGAACCTTCCCGATGTTTGGGATATCAATGTTCTTCTCGATGCCATCCGTGATATGGGCGCTATAGTTGACAGAGTTGACAGACACACGGTTAAGATCGTGGGCTCCATGTGCAGCTTTGTAGTAGATAATGAAAACATGCGTAAGATGAGAGGTTCCTACTATCTGTTAGGAGCACTCCTCGGAAAATATAAACGTGCACAGGTTCCGCTTCCCGGCGGATGCAACATCGGAAGCCGTCCCGTGGAACAGCACATCAAAGGTTTCAGACAGTTAGGTGCCAAGGTAGAAGTTACCTATGGCGGTGTACTTTCAGCAGAAGCTACCGCACTTAAAGGAAGCCATATCTTCTTCGATATCGTTTCCGTAGGTGCTACCATCAATGTCATGCTCGCTGCTGCACTTACACCCGGACAGACCATCCTTGAGAACGTAGCAAAAGAGCCCCATATAGTTGACGTAGCTAACTTCCTTAACAGTATGGGTGCAAATATAAAGGGCGCAGGTACCGATGTTATAAAGATCAGGGGCGTTGAGAAGCTTCACGGAAGCACTTATGCGGTTATCCCCGATCAGATAGAAGCAGGTACATTCATGCTGGCAGCAGCAGCTACCAGAGGTGACGTGCTCATCAAGAATGTTATCCCTAAGCATATGGAGGCTATATCGGCCAAGCTTTCGGAGATCGGTGCAGAAGTTATCGAGAACGATGACTCCATCCGTGTCGTATCAAATGACAGACTTTCAAGTGCGCAGATCAAGACATTTGCATATCCCGGTTTCCCGACCGATATGCAGCCTCAGATGACCACTTTACTTGCATTAAGCCGTGGTACCAGTACCGTTACCGAGAATATCTTCGATAACAGATTTAAGTACGTAGATGAGCTTGCCAGAATGGGAGCCAACATCAGGGTTGAAGGCAATATCGCCATCATCAACGGTGTTGAGAAGCTTACCGGTGCTACCATATGTTCACCTGACTTAAGAGCCGGTGCTGCACTTGTTATCGCAGGTCTCGTAGCAAACGGATTCAGCGTAGTAGAGCAGGTTGAATATATCGAGCGTGGATATGAAGAGTTCGAGGTCAAGCTCAAGAGCTTAGGTGCTGAGATTGAAAAAGTAGATGATGATGTCGACGAAGACCTCTATTGCAGAAAAATGGCATTAAAGGGTGTTTCGTGAGACTAATAATATTGAAATATAACCCGCAACATTAGGTGTTGCGGGTTTATTTTATACGTTACTGATGTATACGATAACTAACCTAAAAATATACTGTTGTTTTTTAAAAATAAATATGCTATTATTTATAATGTAGTTTATATTGTATTACACAACAAATAAAGGAGGTTCATATGAAGAAAAAAATCAAGCTTTTTGTTTCTGCATTGTTAGTATTGCTGATGTTTACTAGCGGAATATCAGCTAATGCCACTACTTGGGATTATACTGCATATTCCGGGCAGACAGCTTCTGGATCACAAATTGTAAATTCTTATCCTGGAACACCGGAAGCTTGTACATTGTATGGAAGTGTGACAGTAGTTGGCAGTGATGGTACATGGACTTCATTTTTGGCTGGAGAGTACAGATATCAATGCTCTGCTTGGTGTTCTTTTGGAAGAAATGGCAGCACTACTAATATGATGCCAAAAAAGACTTTTAAAGATGATGGATATTATTTTCAGGAGTCGTCAGGTTTCTTTACAAGTGTAACATATGGAACCACAAGAACGGCTGATTATTAAAAAGTGAGTGAGGCTGATTATGTCGAAAACAAGTTATCTGTTTTTTGTAAAAAAGAGAGTATCATATACAAAGATGACTCTTTACAGTATACTTGTGACTGTAATCGGTCTCACTTTGTTTTTGTTTTCTGTTGTGTTTCCTAAAGTACTTAATAGTGGTAGAGAAGCGATAAAGCGCTGTCTATCCGGCGAGCTGGACAGATATGCTGTTGCCATGGTCGATAATAATACTTTTTTTGATAGAGATATTGGGAATGAGATATATATAGATATAGTAAATGCAAAGGAAATAGAGGCATTTGGGGATTGGAATTCTGCATTTATGGATATATCCGGGGTGACATATAAAGGAACGGATTATACTGAGAGATTGAAAGAAATTCAAAATTCAAACATGAAAGCTTTTGGAGATAAAAACCCCCAGCTTTTTCAGGGAGTCTATTTGCCGTCTGATGTTTATAAGTTCAATCTCATCAAACTGGAAAGTGGCAATGCGGAGGATTCTGTAATTAAAAATAAAAGAGTGGCACTTCTTGGACATAACTTTAAAGAAATACCTATAGGTAGTATTATTACAGTAAGAAATATGTATGAATATGAAGTGGTTGGTATTATTTCTAAAAATCAAGAAATTATAGATTCAAATTCACTGACAATGAACCTTGGGGGATTGGATTTTGACTATACAATTAATATGGATAATCTCATTTTACTGATTAATCCTGAAACCGGTGATCGTGCTATCAGCTCGTCTGTAAACTTCATTTCATTTTCAGAAGGGACATCATATGAAGAGGGGAAAGCAGTTCTGGAAAGTATTTTTGAGGATAAAGGGACGAAAATAAAAATCGGAAAACTTTCTGACAGAATAGATGAAGTTATGTCAAGAACAGATTGGATATTGAAAAGATTTAATGCATCGGCGGCTATTTTTATTTTATTATCTGTCATTGGTATTCTTTCTATACAGATGATGGCTTTTTTTACAAGAAAAGATGAAATCGGAATATGGTTTGCTAATGGAATGGGTTATAAAAACGTGTTTCTGATACTACTTATAGAGAACTTTATAAAAATACTTATTGCTTTTGTATTATCGTTAGGAATATATATAGCAGTACTTAAAGCGAATAATATTTCAAGCGTAACAATGTATTACCTGCGTATGGTTTTGTTTGTATATGGACCGGTACTTGTATTGCTAACAGGTATTGGTATTGCAGTTGGAGTTAGTCTGATATCGCTAGTCTATATCAGAAAAAAAACTATTCCAGATATCATAAATGGAAATTGGTAGGGGATAATATGATCAAAAGACTCTTTTTGCATGACAGGTTGTTTTCTATCCTTATATTAATTCTGTTCACATCGATATTTCTTATTATGTTTTATGGACTTGATCTTTACTATCAGTTTTCAAGTATTAAAGATAATATAGATAAGATAAGATATGCAGAAGAATATGATTATTCATTAGCATTTGATACTCAACTGTTTGATGAAAAAGGGAGAGTTGCATTTGGGAAGGGAAATATAATATACAGAACATTTTTTCCTATGGGAGATTCTGTGCTTAATCAGGATAATGTAGATATACTGTGGGAACAAAACGAACCGGTGCTAGAACAGATAAATTATATTCAAGGAGATTCTTTGTCAGATGATATAACAACTCCTTCTTGTATTCTTGGAAACAAATGGAAGAAAATAGTAGAATCCGGGAAAAATGGACAATATATAGATATCTTAGGTATTGAGTTTAATGTTGTAGGTTATTTTGAACCTTTAATGATAGATGATAGTGATGAAAGATGCCTTATCATAGGGGACTCTCTTACAGATAATGAGCTTAAGAAAATTGCAAATTTTAATGACGGACAGTTTATTTATAAAAGTGCAGTATTTTCCGGTATTGAGGCAAGCTTTAAAAATTGGATACTTAATTATTCTTTGGAAGAAAACGTAAATTTGATGATGAACAGGGATATGGTTATGGACAGTAACATTATCGCAACTCAAATTTATGAGGGATATGCAAAGAAAATTTTTGCTGCGTTAGCTGTTTTCTGCATGATCAATACTTTTTACCTGTCATATGTTTGGGGAAAAAAGAAGCAGAAATCATTAATGGTAAAAAAGGTGTTCGGATATAGTAATCGATTGCTTGTTAAAGATATCCTCGGTGAAATAGCAGTGCTGGAAGTGTTGTCATTTGGCTTGGCCTGTTTGGTCACGTTTATTTATGAAATCGCTTTTAGAAGTTTAACTGAGTGGTTATCTATCATACTTAAAGGAATGCCGATTGTAGTTATTGTCATTATAGTGTTTACTGCTATATATTTAGTGTCTCAAATGTTTTGGGTAGTAAAAGCTCAGCCGGTTGAGATACTTAGAAATAATGAATAACAGTTGTATTTAGATGATTGAGGTTAGTCAAATGATAAAACTAAAGAATATCATAAAAAAATATACTAACGGGTCTGAAGAACTTGTTGCCTTAAATGGTATAAACATTGAAATAGAAAAAGGTGATTTTGTAGCAATTATGGGGGCTTCAGGGTCAGGTAAGACAACTTTGTTAAATATAGTGGGATGCATGGATACTGCAACTGATGGAGAATATTTGTTTGATGATATTTCGGTACATAATCTTACACAAAGTGAAAAAGATGAATTTAGAAAAAAACATATAGGCTTTATATTTCAAAACTTTGCATTGCTTAAGGACTATACGGTAAAAGAAAACATTGAAGTTCCTTTAAGGGCTAAGGGGATAAAAAAGAAAGAACGGGATTCAATGACAAAAGAGATATTAAAAAGAGTTGATCTTTCTGAATATGAGAAAAGCCTTCCCACAAAGATTTCCGGCGGACAACAACAGAGAGTAGCTATAGCCCGCGCTCTAGTAAGTGGAGCATCACTTATCCTTGCGGATGAACCGACGGGAGCTCTTGATTCTAAAACAGGACAAGAGATTATGAATCTTTTAATAAAAATGAATAATGAAGAGAATAAAACCATATTATTGGTTACTCATGATGAAAAAATAGCTGCTCAGGCGAAGAGGATTATAAAGCTTGAGGATGGGAAAATTATATGATTACTATCTGAGGATGTGCTAACTCCCCGTAACCATTACAGTCACGGGGAGTGTGTATAGTTACAATCAAGCTTGCAATACGCCTTTATAAAAGTTTAAGCCGCAGATAGTAACCTTATACTGCAAATTCAATTGATATTTCATCCTTCAGCCTCTGTCCGCCGCGGGATTCCACCATCTTGTTGATATGGAGGAAATAGGACTCTCCCTGGGCATAGGCTTCCTTCGGAGCTATTTCGATAGCGTGAAGCTCCGAATTATATGTAATATGGGTGCTCAGAGCCTTGCCGGCCGCATTGGTCACGGTCAGGTTCTGGTTGTTTACTGTGGAAGGGTTAAGCGGGATGTTGAAGAAAATCTTCCAGACAAAGTTCCCTGTTTTAAATTTCAGGTCCTGTCTTACTTTTCCAACATATCCGTCCGATACGTTTTTTATTTCAAGGTAATTGGCCATTGTTCATTCTCCTTATGAAACGCCGGGCAGCACATCCACCCGGTCTTATTCACTCTGCTCCGTATAGATATATCGGCATTTGAGTTTGATTCCTTAACAGGAATCTTTTTTTTTGAAAAAGAAAAAAGCAAGAAATATATAGCATATTTCCCGATTTAAGTGTATACTGATGTCAGATATGATAAAATGCGGATTTATGTGGCAGGAACGAAATCGGCCGGATCCGCTTGCATTACAGGAGGCACAGATGAACGACATATTGAAAAAAATATCGGAAATAAAGATAGTTCCGGTAGTAGCAATCGACAGGGCAGAGGATGCTGAAAACTTAGGAAGGGCACTCGTAAACGGCGGTATCCCGTGTGCAGAGGTAACATTTAGGACTGATGCGGCTGAGGAGGCTATCAGGATCCTTTCGGAAAAGTTCCCCGAGATGTTGGTGGGAGCCGGTACGGTCCTTAAGACAGAACAGGTGGACAGAGCTATAGCGGCAGGCGCTAAGTTTATAGTAAGTCCCGGACTTAATCCTAAGGTAGTAGGCTACTGTGTAGATAAGGGCATACCCATGGTACCCGGCTGTGCCAACCCCAGTGATATCGAGGCAGCTTTGGAGTTTGATCTTGAGGTAGTTAAGTTCTTCCCTGCAGAAGCACTTGGCGGACTTAAGCTCATAAAGGCTATGGCAGCACCCTATGGCAATGTGAAGTTCATGCCTACCGGCGGCATTAATGCAAATAACATCTGTGATTATCTTGCTTTCAACAAAGTTATCGCATGCGGCGGCAGTTGGATGGTAGATAAGAAGCTTATAGCTGAAGGCAAGTTTGATGAGATAGAAAGAATGTGCAGGGAAGCTGTGGAGCTGGTAAAAGGCATTAATAAATAATGGTTATCCGATAGTGAATAGGTGACCGTAACGGTCTTATGATAAAAAATATGAAAGGAATGACTGCTCAAGACCGGCGGCGATCGGGAGCGGTTGAAAGATGAGATGAAAAGAGTTATTACATTCGGTGAGATAATGTTAAGGCTTGCACCTGAAGGATATTACAGGTTTGTACAGGCAGAAAAGTACGGTGCTACATTCGGCGGCGGTGAGGCTAACGTAGCTGTTTCGCTGGCGAACTTCGGTGTGGATGCTGTATTTGTAAGTAAGGTTCCGAAGCATGAGATCGGTCAGGCATGTGTGAACTCCTTAAGACGTTTCGGTGTTGATACCGATGAGATATTACGCGGCGGAGACAGACTGGGTATCTACTACTTAGAGAAGGGTGCCAGCCAGAGACCTTCCAAGGTTATATATGACAGAGCAGGTTCAGCCATTTCTCAGGCTACAAAGGATGAATTTGACTGGAATGACATACTTGAGGGTGCGGATTGGTTCCATTTTACAGGTATCACTCCTGCATTAGGCGATAATGTTGCAGAGATATGTTTAGAGGCTGTAAAGGCTGCACGCGCAAAGGGTATCACAGTGAGCTGTGACCTTAATTACCGCAATAAGCTCTGGTCAAAGGAAAAGGCCGGCGAAGTTATGGGCGAGCTCTGCAAGTATGTGGATGTATGTATAGCAAATGAACAGGATGCCGATGATGTATTCGGTATCAAGGCGAGAAACACGGATGTTACGTCCGGTAAGGTAGACCATGAAGGCTATAAGGATGTAGCACTTCAGCTTAAGGAAAGATTCGGATTTAAGAAAGTAGCTATCACTCTGAGAGGCTCTATCTCAGCCAACGACAATGACTGGGCAGGTATGCTCTATGACGGCAGCGATTTCTATTTCAGCCGTACATATCCCGTACATATCGTTGACCGTGTAGGCGGCGGAGATTCCTTTGGCGGCGGACTTATCTATGCATGCCTTAACGATTACAGCGGACAGGATACCATTAATTTCGCAGTGGCTGCAAGCTGCTTAAAGCACAGCATCGAGGGCGATTACAACATGGTTACCGTGGATGAGGTAAAGAAGCTTGCCGGCGGAGACGCATCGGGCAGAGTACAGAGATAAAATGTCAGGTGAAAGATTGACGGAAAAGTAAGCTTAAAGATTGAAAGAAGGATATAGAATGAACGAGGCTTTAAACTGTGATCCTGTAAAGAAGAACAGCTTCATGGATGAGGATTTTCTCCTTAAAAACGAATATGCAAAGATACTTTATCACAAATATGCGGAAAAGCTCCCGATAATCGATTACCACTGCCATATCAATCCTCAGGAGATATATGAGGACAGGAAGTTCGAGAATATCACACAGATCTGGCTGGGCGGCGATCACTACAAATGGAGACTGCTGAGAGCCAACGGTGTGACGGAAGAGTATGTGACAGGAAATGCATCCGATCATGATAAGTTTATAAAGTTTGCAGAGACTCTGGAAAGATGCATCGGTAATCCCGTACATCAGTGGAGCCATTTGGAACTCAAGAGGTATTTCGGATATGACGGACCTCTTAATTCGAAGACAGCCGAGAAAGTCTGGGAGCTTTGCAACGAAAAGATAAAAGAAGAGCCTGAAAAGATGAGTGCACGCGGTCTGATAAAGGCTTCAAATGTCGAGATGATATGTACCACCGATGACCCTGTGGATTCCCTTATCTGGCATGAGAAAATAAAAGCTGATAGCAGTTTCGATACAAAAGTACTTCCCGCTTGGCGCCCTGATAAAGCTGTCGGCATAGAAAAGCCTGAATTTAAGAGTTACATTGAAGCTTTAGGAAAAGCTGCAGGGATAGAAATAAAGGATATTGCTTCATTAAAGAAAGCTTTAAAGATAAGGATAAAGTATTTCGCAGATCACGGATGCTGCATAGCGGACCACGGCCTTACCAATATCCCGTACAGATGTGATTATACGGAAAAAGAGATAGACGGTATCTTAAAAGCAGCACTTTCAGGGAGTACGGTTACACCGGAAGAGATCAATAAATACAGCTTCGCACTTCAGGTATTCTTAGCAGGAGAATATGCCGCAAACAACTGGGTAATGCAGCTTCATTACGGCTGTAAGAGAAACAACAACACCAGGATGTTTAAGAAGATAGGTGTTGATAAAGGATATGATGCTATACTTGGTGCGGATAACGGTGCAAACCTGGCTGACTTTTTAGATGCATGTGACCTGAACGGCGAAAACATTGAAGGACTAAAAGAAACAGGAGTTTCCGGACTTCCGAAGACCATCATCTACAGTCTTAATCCTACAGAAAATGCTGTGATAGAAACCATCATGGGCTGCTTCCAGGACGGTACTTACGGTTGCAAGCTCCAGCACGGTTCAGCATGGTGGTTCAATGACAATAAGGCAGGCATGGAAGCACAGATGAAATCCTTAGCCAATGAAGGAGTGCTCGGAAATTTTGTCGGCATGCTGACAGACTCCAGAAGCTTCTTGTCATATACAAGACATGAGTACTTTAGGCGTATCATGTGCAATGTACTTTCTGAGTATGTAGAGAACGGAGAGTACGCATGGGATGAGGAGATACTCGGGGGTATCGCGGCTGATCTTTCTTACTATAATGCTAAGAGGTATTTTATGTTATAACACCTCATCCGTCAGCTAAAGCTGACACGTTAGAGCAGTACCCAACGAAGCGAAGAATCATAGTAAAAGCGCAATCTTAATATCGCTTAAAGACAAAAAATTAGGGCTCGTGACGGGCATGCTCCCGAGACGAATTGCCTTTGGTGGCAATCTCGTCCGGGATGCTGTCCGGACAGAGCCCTTTAATAATTTCCATGCGATATTCAGATTGCGCTATAAATCATAATCACCCGAAATTGTACCCATCCGCCGCAAGCTCATCCTTGTGCAGAGCTATCTGAGCCTCAAGCTCCTCGTCACTGATAAGTGTGATACGGCCGGCTGCATATTCGGAGTCAACCCACTCCTTTATCTTTTCGATCACGGGATGCTTCTTGTCTATGGAAGCATCTCCTTTTAATTTGTAATGACGGTTGATCCAGCAGGCTATACCTGCAAGACCTGAGGTATTGGTTACGGATACCGATGCGGGACGGTTAAGGATCTTGTCTGTATCGAAGATATTGTAGATCTCTTCATCCTTAAGCAGGCCGTCCGCATGTATGCCCGCACGTGTAAGATTGAAGTGGCTTCCTACGAAAGGAGTCATGGGAGGAAGCTCATAACCTGTCTCGTTTACGATATAATCAGCTATCTCTGTGATGACTGTCGGATCCATACCGTTGAAATGACCCTTAAGGGAAGCATACTCCATTACCATGGCCTCAACGGGAACGTTACCGGTTCTCTCGCCGATACCTAAGAGTGAACAGTTTACTGCGCCGCAGCCGTACATCCATGCTGTAGAAGCATTGACTACGCCCTTGTAGAAGTCGTTATGTCCGTGCCACTCAAGCATATCACTGGTGAATCCCGCATAGTGCTGGAGACCGTAGATGATACCGGATACGCTTCTGGGAAGTGCTACTCCGGGATAAGGGATACCGTAACCCATGGTATCACAGGCACGGATCTTGATGGGGATACCGCTTTCATCGGAAAGCTTCTTTAACTCGCTTGCAAAAGGAATAACGAATCCGTAGAAGTCTGCTCTTGTTATATCCTCAAAGTGACAGCGGGGACGGAGTCCGTGGCTTAAGCATTCTTTGACGATACCGAGGTATTTGTCAAGCGCCTGTGCACGGGTAAGTCCCATTTTCTTAAAGATGTGGTAGTCGGAACAGCTGACTAAGACACCGGTCTCTTTTATACCGAGGTCCTTGGCAAGTTCGAAATCCTGCTTTGATGCACGTATCCAGGTTGTGATCTCGGGAAACTCATAATCAAGCTCCATACATTCCTGTAATGCATCGCGGTCCTTTTTGGAATATACGAAAAATTCTGTCTGACGGATCATACCCTTCTTACCGCCCAAACGGTGGAGCATCTTGTAAATGTCAACCATCTGCTTGGTAGTATAGGGAGTACGTGACTGCTGTCCGTCACGGAATGAGGTATCGGTGATGAAGATATCCTCAGGCATGTTCATAGGAACACGGCGGTAGTTAAAAGGTACCTTCGGAACCTCTGTATACGGATATATAAGTCTGAAAAGCTCGGGCTCAGCCACATCCTGAAGCTGATAAGAATAAGGATCCTGCTCGAGCAGATTGGTATTGGGATTTATGGATAATTCTGTTGCCTTTGATCTCTGGTTCAACATGATTGATCAGTACTCCTTTCTAAAGAATACGGTAAACGGAAAGCTCCGTTAAATATGCTTATTAAAGACGCGCTACGCCTGTTTCTTTAGCAGCTTTTGCTACTGCTTCCGCTACTGCCTTTGCAACATTTCTGTCAAGTGCGGAAGGAATGATATATTCGGGATTAAGCTGATTCTCGGGGATATATCCTGCGATAGCCTTTGCTGCAGCTATCTTCATTTCGTCGTTGATATCGGAAGCTCTGACGTCAAGTGCACCGCGGAAGATTCCGGGGAATGCAAGAACGTTATTTATCTGGTTAGCAAAATCGCTTCGGCCTGTACCTACTACTGCGGCACCGGCTTCTTTTGCAAGGTCGGGCATGATCTCGGGAGTGGGGTTAGCCATCGGGAAAAGGATGGGATCCTTAGCCATGGACTTAACCATCTCAGGTGTTACACAGCCGGGAGCGGAAACACCGATGAATACATCTGCACCCTTAAGTACGTCTGCAAGGGTTCCCTTTCTTAACTGCTGATTGGTAATCTCAGCCATTTCTTCTTTTTCGGGGTTGAGGCCGTCACGTCCTTTGTAGATGGCACCCTTTCTGTCGCAGAGGACTACGTCCTTTAAGCCCATCTTTATAAGAAGCTTTATGATAGCGATACCTGCTGCACCCGCACCGCTTGTAACTACGCGGATATCGGAAATGTCCTTGCCTGTGATCTTTAATGCGTTCATCATGGCTGCAAGTACGACTACTGCAGTACCGTGCTGATCGTCATGGAAGATCGGGATGTCACAGACTTCTTTAAGTCTTCTTTCTATTTCGAAACATCTCGGAGCCGATATATCTTCAAGGTTAACTCCGCCGAAGGAACCTGAGATAAGGCTTACTGTCTTTACTATCTCGTCTACATCTTTTGACTTAATGCAGAGCGGGATGGCATCTACATCACCGAAGGACTTAAAGAGTGCACACTTGCCTTCCATAACGGGCATGCCTGCTTCGGGACCGATATCGCCGAGTCCTAATACCGCTGTTCCGTCAGTGATGACTGCTACTAAATTGGAACGGCGTGTAAGTTCGTAACTCTTATCTACATCCTTCTGGATCTCAAGACAGGGCTGGGCAACTCCGGGGGTATATGCGAGGGAAAGATCATCCCTTGTAACTAACGGGGCACGGCAGATAACTTCTATCTTGCCCTTCCATTCATAGTGCTTCTTTAATGATTCCTCAGCATAGTTCATAGCTTTTTACCGACCGGAATACCGGCGCTTCCTTTCCTGGATGTATTTTTATACATTATTATACATTTGCATTTAGAGTTGATTATATACCATAGATTTCAAATATGCAACTTAAATTAAAAAAAAATATATTTTTATTGACAACAGGGCGTTTAAGGAGTATCATATACATGTCGTAAACAGATGGCAATATCATTTTATTCTAAAGTTTTTTAGTAATTTTTTTCAAAGTTTTTAGCAGTTTAGTTTTTTATTATTCACATTTTTTAGTTTTATTAACTGTTTGATTTTTTGAAGGTTTTTGTTTCTTTATTCCGTCCACAGGAGCCTCCCACATTTTTAAATCATATCAGGGTTTTATTTTTGCGCCCTTTTTTCGGAATCCCGAGTGTACAAGGGGGTGCTATGCCCGGAAAGGATGCTTTTTAAAGCACAGGTTTGAGCATGAAGAGAATAATGGCTATTCGTACAGAAGACAGGGAGTATGCGGAAGAACTCGCAAAGAACCTGAACAGAAGTGATGAGGTTATCTTTCAGATCCTTATATTTACCGAAAAGAACGCTTATGAAGACTATATAAAGGAAAACAGGATAGATGTCCTTTTATGTGATGAGGCGTTTTTACCGGAATGCGAGAAGGATGCCGCCGCGACTGTGATATGCGGGCTCTCGGAGACCAGTTCCGCAAATGAGGTGGCAGAACAGAAAAATATCATATTTAAGTACCAGTCATCGGATGATATCATGAAAGAGATAATGAAGAGGTTTAACGCATCCTTAAAAACCGATGACAAAACCGGGAATCCCGGTGTAAGATCAAAAAAGATATTCTGTGTCTGCAGTCCTGTCGGCGGGAGCTTCAGCTCTACCTTTGCGCTTGCACTTGCCGCGTATCTTGCACAGAAAGAGCACACTCTCTTTATAAGCTTCGATCCGTTTTTTACGCTTCCGGGTGAAGAGAAGAATCCCGCGGGAAAAGACCTTACGGACATTATATTTTATCTGAACGGCATGCAGCCTTATCTTATGGAATTCCTTAAAGGCCTTACCTTAAAGAAGGGCGGCTTAGAGTGTATAAACGGAGTATCGCACTGGTTTGACCTTTATGATATGTCTCCCGAAAATATGCATGACCTGATAGAAAACGTGTGCGGGGACGGGACTTATGACAGCGTGGTTTTTGATGTAGGTATCATCGGTGCCGCCAGTATGGAGGTGCTGCTTGCGGCAGGAAAGATATTTACTCCTTTTAAGGACGGTGCAGGGAGCAGGAAGAAGCTTAAGGAGTGGAAACGACAGCTCATATACTGCGGGAAAGGGGATCTCCTTGATAAAACGGTGGAATTCTGTGTACCGGAGGATGAGCTCTTAAAAGGTGATTACGGGTTCGAAGAGCTGCTTTCCGGCAGACTCGGGAAATATATTGAAGAAAGAGGGAATAAGATATACTAGATAAAGATGAAAGAAAACGGCTGTGCAACGAGGTGGTACGGCGTGCACAGAACAAGGGGATAGTGGATGACGATGAGATCAACGCGGACATAGCGGATACGGTACTGCGATACGCAGGAGAACACTATCTTTCACTTAAAGAAAAGCTGAGGCTGAAGGCTTATATATATGCGGCGATCAGGGGACTTGACGTGCTGCAGGAGCTTTTGGACGACAGCTCCATTACAGAGATAATGGTAAACGGGACCGACGATATTTTTATAGAAAAAAACGGCTCGCTCAACCGGCGCGACATATGCTTTGACACAAAAGAAAAACTGGATGATGTGGTCCAGAAGATCGCTGCCGGTTCGAACAGGATAATAAACGAAGCGAGCCCCATAGTAGATGCACGGTTACAAGACGGTTCCAGAGTTAATATGATCTTACCGCCCATTGCCATAAACGGGCCGGTCATAACCATCAGAAAATTTCCGCAGGAAGTAATGACTATACATAAACTCATTGAATACGGTTCACTTACCGAAGAGGCTGCGGAGTTCTTAAAAAAGCTTGTTATTGCAGGCTATAACATTTTTGTGTCCGGGGGTACGGGCTCCGGAAAAACAACATTCTTAAATGCATTATCAAATTATATCCCACAAGATCAGAGAGTTATCACGATAGAAGATTCGGCAGAACTTCAGATAAGAAGCATCCCGAATCTTGTAAGCCTTGAAGTGCGTAACGCCAATGTTGAAGGAAAAAACGAGATCACGATACGAGACCTCATAAAATGTTCACTTAGAATGAGACCTGACAGGATAATAGTCGGTGAGGTCAGGGACGCCGCATGCATCGATATGCTTCAGGCTATGAATACAGGTCATTCCGGTATGTCAACGGGACATGCCAATTCTACAAGGGATATGCTCTCGCGTATGGAGACTATGGTACTCTTAGGGGCCGACATCCCGCTTTTGGCAGTGAGACGCCAGATATCTTCCGCAATTGACATAATAATACAGCTCGGAAGGTTCAGGGATAAAAGCAGGAAGGTCATAGAAATAACGGAAGTTGCCGGCTTTGAAAACAATGAGGTTGTCTTAAACCCGTGCTTTAAGTTTGTGGAGGAGGGTGAGAAAAATGGCCGTGTTACCGGAAGTCTTAAAAAAGTCGGGGACGGACTCAAAAATACGGAAAAACTCATCAGTGCCGGATTATGATGATTACAGCTTTTCGCGGGGCGAACTGATAAAAAATATCCTTATTCCGTCGGGGATAATACTGTTTCTGGCAATCCTCTGCTACAACAATATATTTTTTGCAATCCTTTTGCTTCCGTATATCCCTTATCATCTTTCGGTCACCAGAAGCAAGCTGAAAGAGGGCAGAAAATGGAAGCTTAATATGCAGTTTCGGGACTGCATCAATTGTATAAGCAGCGCATTGGAGTCCGGGTATTCCATAGAAAATGCACTGAAGGAAGCGTACCTTGATATGAAGCTTTCCTACTCAGAGGAGGACCTTATCATGAAGGAGATGAAGGGTATTATCGCGGCAGTGGGGAACAACAGGACGGTAGAGGATATATTTCTTGATTTTTCTTTAAGGAGCGGAGTGGATGATATAAAAAGCTTCGCTGATATATTTGCCACGGCTAAAAGGACCGGAGGCAATCTGATACTTATCATAAAATCAACCGCGGATGTCATACATACGCGTGTTGAACTCAAAAGAGAACTGCGTACGGTCATTGCTTCAAAAAAATACGAAGCTGACATAATGAAACTTATCCCGTTCGGAATACTTATATATTTACGGGTGTTCTCGCCCGACATGGTGGCGGCACTTTACGGTAATCTTTTCGGGATAGTTTTTATGACTATAGTACTTGTGTTATATCTGCTGCTTTGCAGGATTTCCGACCATTTAGTAAAAATCGAAATGTAAGGAGGGACAAATGTTTTTATTGTTGGCAGTACCGATACTTATCATTGCGTTAGCCGCAGTCTGTTATAAGAAGGACGCTTCTTTTAAGGGACTTGAGAGTGACGAGCATCCTTTAAAAAGCCTGTATCCTCTTGCCTCTGTTATATACGACATTATAAAGAAGAATAAAAAAGAGGATATTTTCGGCAATACTGATGCATTAAGGGAGATATATGTGGATGAACGCCCGGAAAGTGCATTGAAGAAACAGGGATGTAAGTGTATAGCTTCGGCGCTGGCGGTATTGGGACTGACCTTTTTGGTATGCTTTCTTTATACCTTTTCGCGTGAAAGCATCTTGACGGACAATAATCGTCTGAAGAGAAATGAAGCCGGAAAGGGGGATGAGAAGTACAATCTGATCCTGAAGAGTGTTCTTACCGACGAACAGGACTTTACAGTCAGGGTCAGTGAACGTGAGCTTAAAGGTGAGGAACTTGAAAAGCTGAAAGCAGATGCACAGTATTATATAGATAAAATGATATTTGCTCAAAACGAGTCGGCGGAATGCGTGCGGGGGAAAATTAACCTTATAACTGAAATCCCGGGCACCTCGGTAAGAATAAATTGGACGGATGACAATTCCTGGTTTTTAAGTGTTGACGGTAAAGTAAAGAACAAAGACTATACCGAGCCTGTCCCGGCCACCCTGCACGCAGAACTGACTTATTTTGACGAAGTCTGGGATTACGATCGGGACATAATGATATATCCTCCTTTTGTGACGGAGGAGGACCTATTCCTGGAGGAACTGGATAAATCATTGGAGGATGCTGATATAGCGACCAGGACGGAAAACTATTTTGAGCTTCCTTTAAAGGTTGGGGACAAGGAACTGTCCTGGAACGAGGAGGAAGACAAAACCCCGGTGCTGTTTTTGGTGTTGGGGCTTATCGCCGCAGGGGCTGTGCTTCCGGCGATGAAGCAGGACATACATAAGAAACAGAAAAAACGTGTTGAACAGATGATGCAGGATTATCCTGACATCATAAGCAAATTTGTAATGCTGATAACGGCAGGCATGACCTGCAGGGGAGCCTGGAATAAGATCTGCTCGGATTATCAGAAAAAAAGGAAAAGAGACGAAGAAGGAAAAGGGAAAAAGCCGTCAGATAAAAGAACGGGTATGAGATTTGCATATGAAGAAATGCTTATATCCGACAGGGAGATGCAGCTGGGGATACCCGAGGTAAAGGTATATGAAAGATTCGGTACCAGATGCTCGGTACCCGCATATAACCGGTTGGGGACTCTGCTTGCGAGAAACATAAAAAGGGGAAGTTCGGGTATTATCGAGATACTTGAATCGGAATCAAAGGAAAGCTTTGCCGAGCGCAGGGAAAACGTCAGGAAAAAAGGCGAGGAAACAGGAACAAAGCTGCTGCTTCCCATGTTCGGGATGCTGATACTTGTCATTGCCATAGTGGTGGTACCTGCCTTCAGCTCTTTCTAAATACAGGAGGGAAAAATGTATAATAAACGTTTGGACAATGTTTTGATCGATATGAGACATGATAATAATAACAAAAATGAAAATAGGGATGATAACAGGTGTGTTAACAGCGGTGTTAACAGAGGTGTTAGTAGGGGAATGAGCCTCGCAAGCGACAACAGAGGTATAGGTGTGGTCGAAATTGTGTTGATACTCGTGGTCCTCGTGGCGCTCGTGATCATCTTTAAAGACAAGATAATCGAGATAATCAACAAGGCGTTTGAATCTATCACATCCGGCACGGATTCTCTGTGACGGGACAGTTTTAGGATTATGGACGGAAAAAGAACGGACGGGACGATCTGTGTCTTCTTAGCTCTGGTACTTATACTGATCCTTTCTCTTATACTTGTATTCCTTGAGGGAGCCAGAAGGGCTGCCTCTGCGTCTTATGCGCAAATGCTGCTTAAAACCTCGACCGAGTCTGTAATGGGGGATTACTTCGGACCGCTGCTTGAGGAATATCATATATTTGCACTTGATACCGGGTTTGGCAATAAAACACAGGATGTGGATGAACTGGAGAGACGGCTCGAAAAGTATATGGGGGAAAATGTCTGGGGTTTTAATGAGGTAAGCGTAAAAACATACGGGTTTCAGATGTTGATGGACAGATCGGGATACGAGTTTATCACGCAGGCAGTGGATTACGAAAAGTTCGGAGTGGCTGAAGATATCATCGAAGAGATATTTGACAGGATAAGGTCCTTAGGTGATCAGAAGACCATCACTAAGATCATGGAGCGGAAGATGGGTATCGAGGATGAACTCTCCGTTATAGATATGTATACGCTTGAACTGATGAAACTTATAGACGGTGTGAACCTAACGCTTGGGACCAAGGCTTCTTCACTTTTGGGATACAGTATAGAGGATAAATTTATCAAACGTTTTTTTGTCGGAAGCGTGAGTATGAGCAGCACGGGGATCAATAAGCCGTCGGTATATGAAAAAGTCGCGGGAAAATACCTTGATCCCGTATCACTGGTGACGGATTATGAGAAAAGCCTTAAAGAGCATAAAAAGAAGCTTGATGAATCCGAGGAAAGCAGGGCCAGACTTAAGGTTCTGGAGGATGAGGCTAAAAGCTGTAAGGAGCAGTATGACCTGAAGGAAGATGAGCTTGAGGCTGCCGAAGAAGAATTGGAAACCATATTGGAAAAAATAGCAGGTTATGAGGAAGAGATAAGAGAGGCTGAGGAATCGGGAGATAAAAAGAAGTCTAAAAGAGTTAAAAATAAGCGTACGCCCCAGATTGAACGCGAGAAAAGACAAGCTGATACTCTTAAAACTAAAATGGAACAGCTGAGCACAGAACTGCCCGAGCTGAAACAAAAAGCGGATGATGCTGAAAAGAAGGCGGATGAACTTAAGGGAAAGCTAAAGGAAATACTGGAACAACTGGAACTGCAGGCTGCGGAATGTAAAGGGAAAGCCGATCTACTGCTTGATCTGTACTCGGATACGTATGATAAATTACAGCAGGTCTGCGGAATTGTGGATGACGTGGGAAGAAAACAGGAGGCTGTAAGACCTCTGGTGGACGGATATGAAGAATTGTTAAAAACAGTCGATCCGATCTTAAGCAAGGATATGAAGGCGGGTCTTAAGGATTCGCTTGACTATATGAAGACATATGTGGGACGCGGGGACGGAAGGATAAAGATCACGGATTTTGCCGGGATCAAAAGGACTGCGGAATATGATATCGGCGTGTTAAATAAGGTGGATGCCATAGCCTTTGTATGGCCCGAGGATGACAGTGCGGCAAGCATCGCAGACAGGATAGAAAGGCTTAAAGGCACGGGGGATACCTTTAAAAGCTTCAGCTATTCGGGATTTTCGTTTGATTATTCGGAACTGAAGGAAAGCGTGATCGAGAATAAACTTATAGCGGAGTTTGAAAGCAATATAGCTGACGGTTATCTGAAACTTTTCTTAAAAAGCGGGACCGAAGTGTCGGAGAATCAGCTGATATCGGAGCTGCTTCCGAGCCTTTGGTATGAGCTGGAGGAAAGCGGTACGGAAGACGGCGGGAGTATCAATGAAACCCTTGAGGATAAAAGCGGGGGAGAATTGCTTGAAAGTGCCGATGAGGATTCGGGCCTTTCCGCGATAGCCGAGCTTTTTGAGAACGGACTTGAAGCCGGAAGCAGGAAGTTTTTGTCGGCAGCATATATGGTCCATCATTTTAAAAGCTTTGCAGATAAAAGCGTCAAGGGAGACACGGTACTTGAGTACGAACTTGAATATATACTTTCGGGATTTAAGACTGACAAAGCTAATCTGTCTGCGGCAGCTACAAAGATAATGCTGCTCCGTCTTGCACTCTGCACTATCTATACCATGAGCAACAGCAAGAAACGCGGTGAGGCCGGAGTATTGGCTGCGTCCATAGTAGGTTTTACCGGTCTGCCCTTTTTGATAACGATAGTAAAGTATCTGATACTTTTCCTATGGGCGGCGGCACAGGCTGTGATAGAGACTGCTGCCATAATGCGCGGCAAGAAGGTCCCCATCATACCGAATGATAAAAGCTTCTGCCTGACGCTTGCGGAACTTCCCGCATTTGCATCGCTGGTATCGGAAAAAGCGGATAATTTCAATGAATCGGAGATATATCTTGATTATGAGAATTATCTTCTGGTATTGCTGCTGCTCCAGGGACAGACGACGCAGGCTTCACGTGCGATGGATATAATCCAGGAAAACCTAAGATATAAATATGATGAGGATTTTCTGATAAGTAATGCTGTTACGGGATTTTCCTGTGATGCTGTATTTGAGGCACCGGCGGTATTTTCTAAGGCTCTGTCCGGTATATGGAGGGCGGACGGATATACAAAAGTCAAGGTCAGTGACAGCGTGGCATATCATTAGAAGGCTTGCTGCCGGATACGGCATCTGTTTTGACAGCTATATTATTCGTGTAAAGCAAAACTACTCTCAAAGATGAATCAACATGTCACAAAAGTCTGACCGGAAGGAGTTTTTAATGTCAAAGCAGATGCCGTATCCGGCAGAAAAACAGAGTATAAGCAGGAAAAAGACGGGAGCCTCGATCACAGTCGAGGCGGCCCTTGCATTCCCTATATTCTTTTTTGCCTGCATGGCTCTGTGTTATCTTTTTATATTTATCAAAACCCAGTATGTAATACAACGGGAAATGTATACTGCGGCCCGTGACCTCAGTGCATACGGAAGCCTGGTAGAACCTGTGGCGGAGCTCAGGAACAGTGTGCTTAGGGAAGCGGAGGATTCCCTGTACGGTAAGGATACCAGGAGAGCTGTAGCGGCGCGTGCGGTGGAGGCTGTGTCCGCACTCCTGCCGGAGACGAACGGGTTCAGTATTAAAAACTTTGTCTCGAATACTGCGGACAGTTTATTGATAGAAGCGTTCTTGTCTTCCAGATTCCCGGAAGAGGTCTTTAAATATATAGATGGCGGCAGTTCGGGACTTACATGTGACGGAAGCATCATGTTCGATATCGACAGATGCCTCGTCATGAAATGCAGCTATAAGTTCAGGGTGCCGTTGGTACTTTTTCCCGATATAACCATCCCGGTAGAGCACAGCATACGGTACAGATATTTTACCGGTACAAAGGTTGTATCTCTCTTAGAGGAGGTAAAGCCCGATGATGAGGAGCCGAAAGAGGAACAGGAGGAAGAGGAGAAAGTACTCATAACCGATACGGGATATTGTTATCACTATATCCATTCCTGTCCGGCGTTAAATGTCCGGCCGAAGAAGGTCTTCTTTTCCGCTGTGTCCGGACTGCGCAATGACGGAGGAGCAAAATATTATCCTTGTGAATTCTGTGTAAAAGGCAAGCCCGAACAGGATGAATGTTATATCACGCCTGACGGGGACAGATATCATTATGACGGTAAGTGCCAGGGACTGAAAAGGACGATACTCACCGTAGGCATATCGGAAGTCGGGAAACGAAGGGAATGCAAAAGATGTAAGAGTAAGAAAGGGACCGAGGATCTGTGATGCGTATAGTTCTTTATGTCATATTCGGCATTTATATTGCCGTACTGTCTTTGGAAGATCTGTTTAAAAAATCGGTTCCTGTAGCACTGCTTGCAGCGGGGGTATTATTTATCCCGGCAGGACTGCTCACCGAAGGAGCTGAATGCTTTTCGCCGGCAGATAATATATTAGGGGTCATACCCGGTGCTATGTTGCTTATCATATCATTTGTAAGCAGGGGACAGATAGGTGTCGGAGACGGGTGCCTGGTAATGATGCTCGGAGCTTCGCTTGGGATAGAGACAGTTATAAGGATACTTACTGCGGCGCTTTTACTGATAACGGTCTTTTCGGGAGTAATGCTCGTTATGCGGAAGCTTAAAAGAAAAAGTACGCTTCCTTTTATCCCGTTTCTGTTTGCAGGATATATTCTATCGTTTTTTTAAGATACGGGTAAAAGACTGGAAAAAGTATGATGAAGCAGAGCCGGAGCTGAGAGGTAGTTATGAGATACAGAGTTAAGGGTTCGTTTACGATAGAAGCTGTATTTATAATCCCGATCATCATATTCGGGATAGTGGGTCTGATATGGGCAGTGTTTTATCTGTATAATTCCGTAAAGGTAACAGCTGATGCAGACATGGCGGTATTTATGGCCGAAAAGGAGTACGCGTTGGACAGGATGCCGGACAGCCATGTGGAGAATGATATTGAACGGGAAATTAACGGGTATTTCGGAGCAGGAGTTGAGAGTGCATATGTTGAAAGGGACGGCAGAAGTATTACCGCAAGGATAGAAGTGGGACTCGATCTGCCTGAAGAAGGGATACTCGGAAGTATTGTGTCGGGGTTACGGAGTATAGAGCATGTAAGTGAAGCGGATATCCCGAACAAGACGGGGATAACAAGGATAGTTAAGGCTGCATCAGAGCTGATAAAGGATATACTCCCGGACAAAAAGGACGACGGCGGTAAAGGAAAATAAATATGAAAAGCATCTTTAAGGATAAAGACAAAAACAGTTTGATAATAACAGATGAAATTGAAGAGGGAGCCTACTTGGCAAGGACGGATTTCAGGGAAAAGATGGTCAGAAATAATCATATCAAAGGCCTGCTTGAATTCAGCGTGAATATCGTTGACCGTGAAAAGATATATGAGTATGATACCGCGGGCATGGTTACATTGGAGTATGTTTCCCTGCATGAGGAGCTGTCCTGCGACAGGATAAAGTCTATT
>JAEEGJ010003587.1_pt1 | contig 58148 bp, 44 predicted proteins | sample 8958761 | NCBI WGS metagenome assembly JAEEGJ01 (sample SAMN16246546, study PRJNA631951) | gut metagenome | biome: gut microbiome; feature: rumen; material: RS-attached | host: Bos | place: Iran: Karaj | collected 2018-10 | reverse complement strand
GACTACACACCCGATGAGTTGTGCCAGATATTCATGATTCATGCCAATAAGGGCGGATATATGCTCGACAGTATGGCTGAGAATGCTGTACGTGGAAAACTCACTATGATGTACAATAACCGTGGACGTTCATTCGGCAACGGACGCGAAGCCCGTAATTTATTCGAAGAGGTGAAGGGTAATCTGGCTGCACGTCTTGCTGAAGAGGGCGGAACCCACACATCTGAAGAACGTAAAACAATAAAGATGGAGGATGTATTATGACACAATGTCCAGAATGTAGAAATATGATTCCCGATGACAGCGCTTTTTGCGACCAGTGCGGGAAAGAACTGAAATGGTGTCCGGAATGTAAGCGACCCAAGCGTGGAACAGAGTGTCCGGTATGTGGTAATAACCTGATTTCGGGAAGTAAGTATCTGGCAATGCTGCCAAATCCGACTGCAACTGCCAGTCCTGCACCGTCGGCACTCGTGGGTGGCGGTTGGCGTCTTGCTCTGCAGCAAGGACAATTCGGTCGCAGGGTCGGCATCTGGCCAGAACTCTCAAGTTGCCAGTTTGTGTCTGGTAATCATGGAACTATTACAGCAGTTCCGGGCGGTTGGATGATTACGGATATGGGTTCGACCAATGGCACATATATAAACGGAGTGCGCCTTACTCCAGGTACTCCTGCAACGATAACCATTGGCAGTAAAATAACTATTGCAACCATTGAATTCACAGTTGTATGAAAATCAAGATTGATGCCCTCTGCCACAAGGGACTGGTACGCGAGAATAATGAAGATGCCCTGTCTATAGGCGGTTTCGTGCTTCGTGACGATACAGCCTCCCTGACTGCCGACACTCCGGAAAGCGGTTCTTTCTATCTGTTAGTGTCTGATGGAATGGGCGGACATGAAGACGGCGAAGTGGCAAGTATGTTTACCTTCGACGTGATAAATGAGAAGTTCGGTCAACATCTGATAGGTGAATACAGTTTCGAGGACGACATGCGTGCGATGGTTCGCGATATATCTGCGCGACTCAATCGCATGGCAGCAGAGAAGGGACAACAACGTCCTATGGGATGTACCCTGACGGGTGTAGTGTGGCATTATGGTCATGCATGGCTCATTAATGCCGGCGACAGTAGGACTTATCGTCTTAGAAACGGAATGTTGCGTCAGTTGACTATTGATGAAACCGAACGTGGTGTGACGTGTAACCCTAATGCCAGCAAACTGCTTCTGAACTGTCTTGGTGGCGGCTGCGAAGGAGGATTGGCTGTTACCAGTCTCGATGGCAAACTGCTTGAGGACGATATTCTGCTCATCTGTTCTGATGGTCTCTGCGACATGGCTACAGACAATCAGATAGAATCTGCCATCGCCGAGGGAGCCACCGCTGCTGACCTCTACCACATTGCTTGTGAAGGCGGTGGAGTAGATAATGTATCCATAATCCTTGCAACTATTTGCTCTAATCCCGAAGTTGGGTAACATTAAACATTGCAAACTTTTTTTTCTAATTATTGACGTTTGGTTTAAAAAAAACTTGAAGATTTTGCACCAAAGTTAGTGTACATTGGAAAGGATTTACGTACCTTCGCACACAATTTTAGGAAATAATGATGATGTCATTACGGGAGAGTTTACAAAAGAGAATTCTGTTGCTTGACGGAGGAACCGGGTCGGTGCTGATGTCAGGCAATAACGATGCTTTGTGCATAACTCAACCGGAGGCGGTGAGGAACCTGCATCGCAAGTATCTCGAGGCTGGTGCCGACATAATTACTACTAATACCTTTTGTGCTCAGAGAATTTCGCAACGAGAATATCATCTGGACGATAAGATTAGGGAGATAAACCGTGCCGGTGCACGACTGGCTCGCGAGGAGGCTGACCGCATGACACAGATGACTCCTGAGCGACCAAGGTATGTGCTGGGAGATGTGGGACCGACAAATAAGATGCTCTCCATGAGTGAGGATGTGAATGTGCCAGAGGCACGTGCCATTACCTTCGATGAAATGGAGGCAAACTACATAGAACAGATTGAGGCGCTGATGGAGGAAAGGGTAGATGGAATCCTCGTGGAGACTATCTTCGATACTCTGAATGCAAAGGCTGCCATTTCTGCGTTTTTGCGTACAAAAGAGAAACTCGGTACAGACACAGAACTGCTGCTGAGTATGACCATAAGTGACTCGAGTGGCAGACTGCTCAGCGGACAGACCGTTGAGGCTTTCATCACTTCGGTGATGCATGCCAATCCGTTGTCGGTAGGTCTGAACTGCGGTATGGGTGCCAGCGGAATGATGCCTTATCTGAGACGAATGGCGAAGTTTGCTCCGTGTTATGTGTCTTGCCACCCGAATGCAGGACTCCCGAATCAGTTCGGAGAGTATGATGAAACTCCCGAAACGATGCGACCACAGATGCAGGAGATGGTGGAAGAAGGTCTCGTAAACATCATTGGTGGCTGCTGTGGAACGACCCCAGCTCATATCGCTGAAATGAGAAAGATGCTGGATGAGAAGGGCGCAGACCCTAAAGACCCTCCTAAATCCTCCCTGTTTAGGGAGGACTTGAGGATGTCGCCCGCATGGAGTTCTCCCCATAAACAGGGGAAGTTAGAGGGGGTCTTCTCCCTTGCCGGTTTGGAGCATTTCGAGTTTTCTCCTTCTGACTTCGTGTGTATCGGTGAGCGATGCAATGTGGCTGGGTCGCGTAAGTTCCTCAGACTGATAAATGAGAAGAAGTATGAGGAGGCTCTGAGTATTGCCCGCAAACAGGTGGAGGATGGTGCTCAGGCTATCGACATAAATATGGATGACGGATTGCTTGATGCACAGACGGAGATGCGTACTTTCGTGAATCTGCTGATGAGCGATCCTGCTATCAGCCGTGTGCCATTGATGATTGACTCCAGTCGTTTTGAAGTGATTGAGGAAGGATTGAAATGTTGTCAGGGTAAGTGTATCGTGAACAGCATCAGTCTGAAGATGGGTGAGGAGGATTTCCTGAAACATGCTAAAGTGGTGAAACGTCTTGGGGCTGCCGTCATAGTGATGTGTTTTGACGAGGAAGGACAAGCTACTGACTACGAACGCCGTGTTACCATCTGCCAACGAGCATACAGACTGCTGACTGAGGAAGTAGGATTCAATCCGAGCGATATAATTTTTGACCCTAATGTGCTTACTATAGCCACTGGTATGGAGGAACATGCTGACTATGCGAAGGACTTCATCAGAGCTACGAAGTGGGTGACAGACAACCTGAAGGGTACAAGGGTGTCGGGCGGACTCTCAAACCTGAGTTTTGCTTTCCGTGGAAATAACTATATCCGTGAGGCTATGCATTCCGTTTTCTTGCATTATGCAATACAAAACGGTATGGGTATGGCTATCATGAATCCTGCTACAAGGATAGATTACGACACTATCCCTGCTGAACTGCAAAAGGCAATAGCCGATGTTGTGCTTAACAGCGATGCTGAGGCAAGCGAACGACTGATAGAACTGGCTGGGAAGTATTCGCAGAGTACCCAGAGCGCTCAGAATGCTCCGAGTGCGCCGACTGTTCAGAGTAATCTGACAACTGAGGAACGTCTTCGCCAGGCTCTTGTCAAGGGCGGGTCGGACACTCTGAATGCTGACATCATGGAACTGATAGGTAGAGGCGATAAGGCTATAGACATTATCTCTGGTCCCTTGATGGAAGGAATGAACGAGGTGGGTGAGTTGTTCGGTGCCGGAAAGATGTTCCTGCCACAGGTGGTGAAGACTGCCCGCACTATGAAACAGGCGGTTGACATCTTGCGACCATATATGTTGCAAGGTGATGATAATAAGGCTTCAAAGGCTGCGAAGATACTGATTGCAACGGTGAAAGGCGATGTACATGATATAGGAAAGAATATTGTGGCAGTGGTTCTTACCTGCAATAATTTCGAGGTGCTTGATCTGGGTGTGATGGTGCCAAAAGAAACCATCGTTGAAACGGCAATTAAGGAGAAGGTGGATATGGTTTGTCTGTCAGGACTTATCACTCCGTCGCTCGAAGAAATGGGACATACCGTTCAGGCTATGAAAGACGCAGGACTGGATATCCCAGTGATGGTGGGCGGTGCCACTACTTCTGCTCTTCATACTGCCGTGAAGATTGCTCCGCTGTACGGAGGAAGTGTGTTTCATGTGCGAGACGCCTCAGCTGATGCCGTAATGGCTATGAAACTGGTTGACCCACAACAGCGTCAAACTGTTATTGACGAGAATTATAGGGAACAGGAAGAACTTAGGGTTCATGGTTCAGGGCTCAAGGTTCATGGTTCAAGAGAGAAAGAGGTTCAAAAAGTTCAAAAAGTTCAAGAAGTTCAAGAGGTTAAAGAAACCATTAACCCTGAACCATTAACCATAAACCAGCATCCCTCTCCTCTCTTCCTTGGACAGCGAATACTGCAACCTATACCTGTGAGCTGTTTGCTACCTTATTTTAATTGGAAGATGTTCTACCTGCCTTGGAAGGTGAAGGAAGGTTCTGCAGAGGCAAGGGAACTGAAGAAGGATGCGGAGGCTCTGCTCGATGAATTGAAGGATAATCCTGTATATGGAATGAGAGCTATCCAGGCTTTCTATCCGGCACGTAGAGGTGATGACTCGATTGTAATTACTAAGAGTGACTGCCCTTGTTGCACGAATCGTTTGTTGCACAAGCTACGCACAGTGGAAATTCCTACTCCACGACAGCAGTGGGGTGAACACAAGAGTTTGTGTGATTATGTTTCTGCCGATGGAAACGACTATATTGGTATGTTTGCAACCACAGTGAGTCAGGCTTTCATCGAACGACTGGAACACCTGAAGAAAACGAAGGGAAACAGTGATTATGATGCGTTGCTGATGCAGACAGTGGGCGACCGATTGGTTGAGGCTGCAAGCGAATACCTGCATCGTCAGACTGGCTGGGATGGCATCCGTCCTGCGATTGGTTATCCGTCTTTACCTGATCAACATAGCATCTTCATACTGGCTGAGGCAATCGATTTCAAAAGGATTGGCATCAGTCTGACGGAAAACGGTGCTATGTATCCGCAGGCATCTGTGTGCGGACTATACATAGGCAATCCGAAGGCGGAGTATTTCCCGGTAAACGAAAAAATATGAATTAATACGAATTATGAATTATGCATTATGCATTATGAATTAATATAAATGCTATGAAAACAAGAATTTTCCTTTCTCTTATTTGTTGCGCGATGTCTGTTCAGACATTTGCACAAAGTACGGTGCGTAAGTTCACTTTAACGAACTCCGCTGATGGACAGTCGGAAATAACAGTCTATCTGCCAAGCGCTGAAAGTGCGGCACTGGCAAATGGTAGAGCCATTGTGGATTGTCCTGGAGGTGGTTACTCTCATCTGTCTATGGATAATGAAGGACATAACTGGGCTGAGTTCTATAACGAACAAGGTATAGCTTATGTTGTTCTGAAATATCGTATGCCATACGGAAACAGGAATGTGCCTTTGAGCGATGCATACAGAGCTATTCGTACTGTGCGTGACAGTTGTAAGGTGTGGAATATCAATCCATATAACGTAGGTATTCAGGGCTTCTCAGCTGGTGGTCACCTTGCTTCTGCTGTTTCTACCCATGCCCCTTTTGATGCCCGTCCAAATTTCTCTATTCTTTTCTACCCTGTAATCACGATGAATACAAGGATTTCTCATACTGCTTCATGTGCCGGATTTTTAGGCGAGAATGGTTTGCAGGACGAAAAACTGGTAAGGGAGTGGAGTAGTGATAAGGCTGTTCGCCGTCACCTTACACCTCCTGCAATTGTTATCCTTGCCAACGACGACCGAGTAGTACCTCCAGCACCTAATGGAGCTGCATATTACAGTTCGATGCGTCAGGCAGGCAACAACTGTTCGTTCCTGGCTTATCCTTCTGGCGGACATGGTTTCGGATTTAAGGATACTTTCCGTTATCACGAACTGATGAAGGCAGAACTCCGTCAGTGGCTGGCTGACCTTCGTATTCAGAAGGAATCTGACATCAGAGTGGCTTGTGTGGGTAATAGTATCACCGATGGAATGGGCATAGATATGGCAAGTAAGTTCGGTTATCCAGCACAACTTGGTGTGAGACTCGGTGAAGGATATGCTGTGAAGAATTTTGGTGTGAGTGGTCGCACTATGTCGGAACACGGTGATCTGCCTTATCAGAAAGAACAGGCTTGGAAGGATTGTCTGGCTTGGAAACCAAATATCGTAGTCATCAAACTGGGTACTAACGACTCAAAGACTGCCAACTGGAATTATGCAAAGGATGATTATATACAGAGTTTGAATCAGATGATTGATTCGCTGAATGCTCTGCCTTCAAAACCACGTATCATCGTGGCTTCTCCTATTCCTGCTTTCAGGGATATATGGACTATTACAGACAGTGTCATCACAAACGGAATCATTCCTTTGCTGGAGAAATATACAGAGAAAAAGAATCTGGAATATCTCGACCTGCATTCTCAATTTAAGAATATAGAAAAGGTGATGCAGCCAGACGGAATACATCCTACCGATAAGGGTGCCGCACAGATTGCTTCACTCGTTGCTGCCGCTATTAAGACAGACCCGAAGAAGGCAACCAATTCGAAGAAATCAAAGAAAAAGAAATAAAAAATGAGCCCACTGTTAAGGTGGGCTCGTTTGTTGTTAATCCATGTGGAACATCTCAGGCAGCGGAATGCTGATTGGAGAGTTGTCTGGATTTGTCTCCATGATGTCAGCCATGTAAGCCCACCATTTCTTGCATGCTTCAGTCTCGCCAAGATCCTGGCTTCCGCCTTCACCTTCGAGCTCCTGATAAGCATACAGAACGTTTGTTTCCTCATCTAAGTAGATGCTGTAGTTACGTACTCCACTTTCTGTGAGCAAACGACGCAGTTCTGGGAAAAGGTTTGCATGACGACGTTTGTACTCTTCTGCATTTCCTGGTTTCAGGAACATTTTAAATGCTTCGCGTTTCATAGTTTTGGGGGTTATTGGGTTAATAGTTTAATAGGTTTATTGGTTATTGAAGTTTTCGTCTTTCGTCTTTCGTCTTTCGTCCTTACCCTCCGATGATTGTAGTGAAACCGGCTTGGGTAAAGGCTTGTTTGCAGCGGTCGAGAATTTCGTCAGAGGGAGCTTTCATTTCGTATCCCTTTGGATTGTACTGACTGCCCATTCTGATGTGTTTGTCTTTACCTACATTGTGATAAGGAAGTAGGTTGACAGTTTTCCGTTCCCAAGGAAGGGTCTTCAGAAACTCTATAGAATCATGTATGTTGGTTTCATCGGTGTTTACTCCTTCTATTAGCGGAATGCGAATGAAGAAGTCGGCACCCATTTCTGCCAACATCCTTATGTTCTCTAGAATGATTCTGTTGCTCACCCCTGTATATTGCTTATGCTTCTCGTCGTCCATCAGTTTGAGGTCCACAAGGAATAGTTCGCAATTAGCAGCTATTTCCTTAATCACCTCCGGCTTTGCATAGAGTGTGGTATCTACACAACGGTGCAGGTCCCGTTTTCCCAGTTCCTTCAACAGTGCGAGAGCATCTTCGAAGTGCATGAGGGGTTCGCCGCCACAGAGGGTAACTCCGCCTCCGCTGTCCTCCATTATGTCGCGTTCCTTCTCTATCTCCTTGAGGAGGTTAGGAAGGGTCCATTCCCTGCCGCATATCTCTCGGGCTGTCGTAGGACATTCGTCCGCATTCTTCCCAACACACTTAGGACAGTGGATGCATTTGTTCTTGTTGAAGAGAATCTGCGGTTCTGTGCTCCACGACTCAGGATTGTGGCACCACACACAACGCAGTGGGCACCCTTTGAAAAAAATGGTGGTTCGGATGCCCGGACCATCATTTATGGCGTATCGCTTGATGTCGAAGATTATCATACAGCACTGTTTTCAGTACGGGCAATGATTTCGTTTTGCAGTTGCTCTGTCATATCATTGAAGTAGTCAGAGTACCCAGCTACACGAACCAACAGGTCTTTATACTGGTCTGGGTGTTTCTGAGCATCACGCAGAGTTTCTGTATCTACTATATTGAACTGAATATGATGCCCGCCAAACTTAAAGTAAGTACGCACAAGACTTGCACATTTCTTTATGTCCTCATCGCGCTTGAAGAGGGCTGGGGTGAAACGTACATTCAACAGTGTACCTCCACTCTTTGTCTGGTCGAGTTTTCCGAGCGACTTAATCACTGCTGTTGGTCCATGACTGTCACTTCCGTGAGCTGGCGATGTGCCGTCGCTGATTGCGAAATGTGCAAAACGACCGTTTGGAGTTGCTCCGCATACAGAACCGAAATAGTTGTGACAAGTGGTACTGAGCATATTCAGATGAGTCTGACCACCACGAGTGTTAGGACGACCTTCTATAGCATCCACAAGGTCGTTATATACCTTCACTGCGATAGTGTCGGCATATTCATCATCATTACCGAAGAACGGAGTGTGGTTGCGAATATACTGACGCATCTGTTCTTCGCCTTCGAAGTTCTTGTCGCAAGCCGCAAGAATCTGATCCATTGTGTAGCGATGGTCTTCAAAGACGTGTTTTTTGATAGTTGTGAAACAGTCGGTGATTGTTCCCAAACCGGTGCACTGGATATATGTAGTGTTGTAACGGGCTCCACCACTGTAGTAGTCCTTGCCCTTCTCAATGCAGTCGTCGATATACAGGCTGAGGAAGGTAGCAGGGGCATAGAGTGAGAACATTCGCTCAATATAGTTGTTTACAGACAGTTTCAGGTTGACGAAGTAAATCATCTGCTTGTGCCAAGCATCGTAGAGTTGCTCGAAACTGGTGAAGGTGCGAGGGTCGCCTGTCTTCAGACCGAGTTGTTTCTTTGCGATTGGGTCGTAACCGTTGTTGAGGGTGATCTCCAGAATCTTTGGAGTATTCAGATAGCCTGTAAGCAAGTATGCTTCCTTACCGAATGCACCGACTTCGATACAACCTGAACAACCGCCTTCGCGTGCGTCTTCGAGGGTCTTTCCTGCTCGTGTCATTTCCTTTACATAGGTATCAGGATTGAATACAGATGGATAGCCGTGACCTTGACGAATCACCTTCAGTCCTGCCATCAGGAAGTCGTCAGGAGTATTCTCAGCAATATGGATAGAGAGTCCTGGCTGCAGTTCGTGCAGTTCTTCCTGAATCTCCAGAATCATATATGAGATGTCGTTGGTAGCACTGTTGCCGTTCTTGTCAACACCTCCGATATTGATATTTGTAAAGTCATTGTAAGTACCCGATTCCAATGCAGTAACACCTACCTTTGGAGGTGCTGGCTGGTTATTGAATTTTATCCATAGACAAGAGATGAGTTCCTTTGCCTTATCGCGAGTCAGTGTGCCGTCTTCGATACCTTTCTTGTAGAATGGGTAGAGGTGTTGGTCGATATGTCCCGGGTTCATACTGTCCCAACCGTTAAGTTCGGTTACAGTTCCCAGGTGTACGAACCAATACATCTGAATAGCCTCCCAGAGGTCGCGAGGAGCATGTGCAGGTACCCAGTGACATACATCTGCAATTTTCTCCAACTCAGCTTTACGCTGTGGATTGGTTTCCTTTGCTGCCATCTTTTCTGCCAGTTCTGCATGACGTTCTGCAAAGAGTATGGCTGCATCGCAAGAGATAGCCATAGCCTCCAACTCCTGCTGTTTGTCGGTAGCTTCTGGATCGTAGATATAGTCGAGCTCGGAAATCTTCTTTTCAATACGAGCCTTCACGTCGAGCAGTCCAGTGTGGTACATCTTACCGTCCATGGCTGTGTGGCCGGCAGCACGCTGTTCCATGAATTCTGTGAATACTCCGGCATGATAAGCCTCTTCCCATTCCTTTGAAACGTGGTTGAAGATGCGTTCGCGCTGGGTCTTACCTTTCCAGTAAGGAATAACTTCCTTCTCGTATATGTCGATATCCTCCTGGCTGATGGTGTAGCGCTGCAGTTCACGACTGTTCAGAGTGTGCAGGTCCTCTACTGAGTGACAAGTCAGTTCGGGGAATGTAGGCACAGCCTTTGGCACTGGTCCACGTTCTGCTACGATGAGTTCGTCGTCACCGATGTATATTGTTTTCTTCTTGCATATCTCATAGAAGTTTTTCGCACGCAACACAGCCACAGGCATAGTGCCGTAGTTCTCTTTGTAGAATGCTGTTTCAATCAGAGCACGTTCGATGCTCAGTGTGGTTGGAGTGTCGAAACATTGTTTGCGCAGTCTCTTTATGCGCTCGTTCATACCCCCTTCATTTTCGGGGTTCTTAATCTGGAAATTCATTATATTTGTGTTTTATTTCAGCAGTTTTGCAGCTGGATGATTAATAGCCTTAAGTCCTTTTGCAACGCTCTTTGCGTTGAGTTGAGCACCTTTCAGAGAAGTGTGGGTATGGTCGTGGTTGAAGTAAGCAGCAGCCTTCTCCTTACCGAGTTTGTCGAGAGCATCAGCTGTGATGTTGTGCACATCGACGAATGCAACACCATTCTCCTCTGCAATCTTCTTGTCCCATTCTGGGATATATTTGTCGTTGCGACGTTCGATATACTCTTTGTTAGCTTTTTCGTTTACAGGGTAGAAAGTACCTCGCACCTCACCCTTGCCCTGATGCCACTCGTTGCGTGGAGTGAAACTGAGGATGATAGGTGTAGCACCTTTCTCCTGGGCATCGCGAACCATCTTGCGGATATACCACCCGAAAGAGTAGATGACCTTATACTTACCGTTTGATTCCATGTGGTAAACGTGGCAAGTGTCCTTATCTGTTGCGATTACTCCGCGTTCCTTCTGTTTGTCGATACCGCCTATGTCATTGTGTCCGAACTGAATGAGTACGAAATCGCCTGGTTCGAGTGAGTTATACACTTCTTCCCAACGTTCTTCGTCGAGATAAGTACGAGTAGAACGACCAGCCTTTGCTTGGTTCTGGAACACACATTTCTTCGCATCGAATACGGTGTAACCCTGTGAACCCCAGCCCCACATTCCGTCTGGTTTCTTATCTTCGTTCTTGCCTGTAGAGTCGCCACAGAGGAATACCATTGGCTTACCCTTCTCACGCTTCTGGTCACAGCGTTTTGGTTTTACTCTGTCGTTCATGAATGACTTCAGACGAACGAGTTGCGGATCGTTTGAAGCAGCAATGCCTTCTGCAGCACTGCGGGCATTCATCATAGCTCCGAAGGCAGAAGAGTGAATCTTATCGAGGAAGAAGTGATAGTCGGTCTTCCAAGGACCGTACTTCTCCAATTTCTTTGCAGAGATATCGTTCAGGTCGATAACCGGTACACACATCTCCTTACCGATAGCAAATATAGCAGGAGTGAAGTCGGAGAGTTTGCGCTGGATGGTCTTTCCGTCTGCTTCGTAAGCATTGCGTGGAGTGAGTGTGAAGAGCACGGGAATACCGCCCTTTGCACGTACTTCGTTGATGAAACGGCGAGTGTAACCTCCGAATGTATAGATGGTGTCCATCTTGTTTGTACGCTTATTGATGCGAATAATAGAATCCTCTGCGATGCTTAGTACTCCGTTGGGCTTATATGAAGCACGTTCGCGTACCTGATTTTTTGGTTCGTTATCGTTGTGTCCGAGTTCCAGAAAAACATAATCGCCAGGACGAATTGCTGCTGCGATAGGAGCCCACAGTTCGCGATAGAAGGTACGAGGAGAAGTGCCACCGAGTGCAAGATTCTCAACTGTTATCTTGTCGGCATCGTAGTATTCGTGAGCATAATATCCCCATCCCCATTGTCCGTTGCTTCCGTCACCACGAGTACCAGTACGCATAGTGGAGTTCCCGACAAGGAAGAGTACTGGGTTGTTACCTTTACGTGACGAACCCGGAACTGGGCGAGCCTGATTAGCTATCTCGATGGAGTCGGCTGTGAGGTCGCGCACTCCATTGATGTCAAGCCATATTTCTCCCTGTTCGTTCTTGTTGTTCTGTGCCGATGCAGTGATTGAAAGCATCGTGAGCAGTGTGAAAAAGATTTTTCTCATAGTTTTTATATTAGATTTATACGTTTTATCTCGTTCTCGAAATTGGGTGTGAACACCCCTTTACCCATGTTCTTTCTTATGTCGGCAAGAGTCCAGAATCTGCCTCCGTCGAGCTCGTCTGAAGGGGCGATGTCTGAATCGGTCACGGTTTTGAATGCAAATATAAGTTCTTTTTCTCGTTCCGACTCAAAAATATACGAAGTAATCTGTTCTGCATTGAAATCTTTTATTCCGAGTTCCTCTTCCGCTTCACGTTTCAATGCATCGTCAACACATTCGCCAAGATCCACGTGACCGCCTACGGCAGTGTCCCATTTTCCCGGTTGTATATCCTTCCATTCGGGACGTTTCTGTAGGTATAGTTCCCCTTCATTGTTGAACACATGCAGATGCACAACAGGGTGGAGCAGTTTCTTTCCAGAGTGACATTCGCCTCTTGTCGCCGCTCCTATGATATTCCCGTTTTCATCGACTACAGGAAACATTTCTTCGTTATTATCTTTCATTTTTCAAATTTCAATTTTCAACTTTCAACTTTCAATTAGTATCGACGAGTCTCCATAACTGAGGAAACGGAAATCGTGACTCAATGCATAATCGTAAATCTTACGCCAATCACCCTTTACGAATGCTGAAACCAGCAGGAGTAGGGTAGATTGTGGTTGGTGGAAATTAGTAACCATTCGTTTTACGATATGGTATTTGTACCCTGGTGCAATGATAATCTGTGTAGAAGAATGTAAAACATCCATTCCCCGCTCCTCCATATATCGGAGTAATGCCTTGAGAGCATCTACTGTAGCTACTTCAGGAGTCTTTTCGTCGTATGGCATCCACTGTTCTATGTGCAGATTTTCTTCCCCTTGCATAGCTTTAATTCCCATGTAATAAAGGCTTTCCAGAGTGCGCACTGATGTGGTACCCACTGCAACGGCTTCTCCTCCATGTGCGATGAGTCGTTCGATGGTAGTCCGTTTCACAGCAATATGTTCTGTATGCATATCGTGACCACCGATTTCATCGCTTTTTACGGGTTTGAATGTACCTGCTCCTACATGCAGTGTCAGTTCTTCGCGTTCTACGCCTTTTCTGTCAAGACTCTCCAACACATTCTGTGTGAAGTGGAGTCCGGCTGTAGGTGCTGCTACCGAACCTTTTATCTTAGAATAAACGGTTTGGTAGGTGGTTTTATCTGACTCCTCTGTCTTGCGGTTCAGATATGGAGGAATAGGCAATTCACCGATAGCATCGAGTATTTCCGCCCAAGTATAATTGCCATTCCATCGGAACTCAACGATATGACTCGTTCCGTGTTCTCCTTTTCGTTCGCACTGCAAAGTGACCGTCTCTCCAGCTATGTCTATCTGGCGAGACAAACTGCCAGTTTTCCATTTCTTCAGGTTTCCTACGATGCAATACCACTGTACACTGCCCTTGGTCTGAAAATTTGTTTGGTACTCCTCCGGAACTGCTGGTTCCAGACAGAATACTTCAATAAGTGCTCCTTCGTTGTTTTGTCCTGGCATACTCTCCTTGCGGAAATGTAGTCGTGCTTGGATTACCTTAGTGTTGTTGAACACCATCAGTGAACCCTCTGGTACATACTTAGGCAACGAAGTAAACACATCTTCACTCACTGTGCCCTTGTCGTACACCAGCAACTTACTGCTGTCGCGTTGCTTCAGTGGGTACTTGGCAATGCGCTCGTCGGGCAAATCGTAATTGAAGTCTTTAATCTGTATATGTTGAGTGATCATTGTTTATCGGTTATTGGTTATTGTTTATCGTTATCGTTAATAAACCTCACTTCCTTGAATTCATATCGGCATGTGTTGCCATTCTCAAACCTCAGTACGAGGTGGCCTGTAGGTTCTATGTCGTGGATTTCCGCCATGAAATCGCCTCTTACATCGGCATATCTATACATTCCCTCCTTGCGATATAGGTGTAGCATATATTCTTTCCTCACCGTTTCGTACTCTCCAGCCTTAATTTTTTCGTAGTAGGTCTGAAACTCAGCAATGATGGAGTCTAACAATGTGTCCCTGTCATAGTCCTTTCCCGTGATTTGCTTAAGCGAAACGGGATTGGGGGCGTCAGAAATAAACTTCGTTTGGTTTACATTCACTCCCACACCGATGATGCAATTTTCGATTTCCTTGCCACGAAGGTCGCATTCGATAAGAGTGCCACTTACCTTATTATCACCAATGTATATGTCGTTAGGCCATTTTATGCTTACACCTTCGACCAATGCTGATAGACTTTTCCAAAGGGCGAGAGCCATACATTGCGACAGTATGAACTGTTCGCTTGCCTTTACAAATCCAGGGTGACAGAGTAGTGAAAATGTAAGATTCTTCCCAATCTCCGACTCCCATTTGTTCTCCTGCTGTCCTCTACCTGCCGTCTGTGCCTCTGCCACAACGAGAGTCATTCCCCCGATGTTATCGCCAAACGAAAGCATATCTCTGCAGAAATTATTCGTCGAATCTACCCTTGGTAGGTTTATTCTTGTCAACTGTTCCATAATTAATGTGCAAATATACGGCATTTTTCATATATATAATGTGATTTTTTTACTTTTAACTCCCAAAATTCGTATCTTCGCGGCAAATAACATTTGCTATGACTGACGAAAAGTATATGCGCAGGTGCATCCAACTGGCTAAGAACGGCAGGCAGACTACCGAACCAAATCCGATGGTTGGGGCTGTGATAGTGCATGAAGACCGAATAATCGGGGAGGGGTACCACATTCGCCCAGGAGGTCCGCATGCTGAGGTGAATGCCTTTGCATCGGTTCGCCCTGAAGATGAACACCTGTTGCCCCAAAGTACTATCTATGTCAGTTTGGAACCTTGCAGTCATTGGGGAAAGACTCCACCCTGTGCAGAGTTGCTCATACAGAAGGGTGTAAAACGTTGTGTGGTAGGTTGTCAGGATCCCTTTGCAAAGGTGCAGGGACGAGGTATAAAGATGCTTCGCGAAGCAGGAATTGAAGTTGTAGTTGGTGTACTCGAAGAGGAGTGTTTGCACCTGAACGACCATTTCATCACTTTTCATAGTAAGCACAGACCTTTTACTACGTTGAAATGGGCACAGTCGGCAAATGGTTTCATCGATGGGAAGTTCTCGAATTACTATACTCAGGCTCTCTGTCATAAACGTCGTGCCGAACACGGAGCCATCATGGTGGGCAGCAAGACTTGGGAGAAGGATCAGCCACGACTTGACGTACGCTGTTGGTATGGAACAAATCCCAAAGTGTATGTAGCTCACGGAGGTGTACCCGAAGTAGAGGAGATGTCCCTGCTTGTCGAGGGCGGTGCTATACTGCACCAATACTTCATCGATAATGGTTTGTGGGACGAATGTTTCGTGGAAATTGCTCCTTTTGATATCGATGGAACCATCAAGGCTCCTGTTTTGAAAGATGCAGAATTAGTAGAGAAACAAGTTGTTAACGACCGCACAGTTTTGCATTACCGAAATATTCACCAATCCTAAAACAATTCCAGCTGCTGTGGTGGCAGAAGAGTGAAAGTCATGCGATGATAGGGGGAAGGTCCATGTTCGGCTATTCCCTGACGATGCTCCTTTGTCGGATAACCGGCATTATGATCCCATCCGTAATATGGATATTGAGTATGCAACTCCTTCATGTAATCATCTCGATAGGTCTTTGCCAACACAGATGCAGCAGCTATTGCAAGGTATTTTCCGTCCCCTTTTACAATTGTAGTATGGGGTAGGTCTTGATAACGGGTAAAACGGTTGCCGTCGATTATCAGAGCCTGAGGGCGCACTTTCAGTCCGTCGATAGCACGATGCATAGCAAGGATACTTGCACGCAGAATGTTGAGTTCATCGATTTCCTTTGCAGTTACTATTCCGAGAGCCCAACTGATAGCATCGTGTTCAATCTGTTTGCGCAATGTGTAACGTTGTTTAGCGCTTAACTGTTTAGAGTCGTTCAGAAGGCCATTATGATAGTCGTCAGGCAGTATTACTGCTGCTGCATAAACACTGCCAGCCAGGCATCCTCTGCCGGCTTCGTCGCAACCAGCTTCAATCATTCCAGTGTAGTAATGGGGAAGGAGCATGAGTTAGGAGTTAGGAGTTATTGATGGTTTTTGTTTCTTGGGTGATGGAGAAGTATTTCCTCGCGAAGGTGTGAAGTGTCGATATGCATATAAATCTGTGTGGTGGAGATGGATTCGTGACCGAGCATAGCTTGGATGGCTCTGAGGTTGGCTCCTCCTTCGAGCAGACAAGTGGCAAAGCTGTGGCGAAGGGTGTGTGGGGAAACTGTTTTGTGTATTCCTGCCTTCTCAACAAGGTCGCGAATGATGTAGAATACCATAATGCGGGTGAGTTGTTTTTTCTGACGGAAACTGAGGAATACATAGTCTTCGTGTCCTGGTTTTATATCGATGTGGCAACGGTCATCGAACCAGAAATTCAGTTCTTTGATGGCAGCCTGACTGATGGGTACAAGTCTTTGTTTGTTACCCTTTCCTTCTACTTTTATGAAACCCTCGTTGAGGTATAGGTTCGACATCTTTAGGTTGCACAGTTCGCTTACTCGCAGTCCGCAACTGAATAGCACTTCAATTATAGCTTTGTTGCGATGGCCTTCCCGTTCTCCTAGGTTGATGCAAGCCTCCATAGCATCTACTTCCTGCAGGGTGAGTACATCGGGCAGGTGTTTGGGCTTCTTGGGAAACTCCAATAGTTCTGTTGGATTTACTTCGATGTAATCGGAGATAACGAGGAAATGGTAAAAACTGCGTAATCCGGACAGAATGCGTGAGAGAGAAGTGGGTGCGATACCTATGTCGTGCATGATTGATGCAAAGGTGTGGAAGTCTTGCAAATCAGGATGCAGCATATCCTTTCCTTCGTCGTCAAGAAAGTGCACAAATTTGTCGAGGTCCCGTTCGTAGGCCTCGATAGTATTCTTTGAAAAATTCTTTTCTAATTTTAAATATTGATAATATCGACGGAGAATTTTCCCGTTTTCTTTGTTCATAGTGCAAATGTAATTACTTTTGCGCAAATTTATCAACTGAAAGAATGAGAAAATTACTTTTTATATTTGTATTGTTCATGTCGTTTGCTTGTCGTTTATCGGCACAATGTCCTGCGGTGAACAAAGCTTTTAAGAGTGGGGAAGAATTGGAATATACTCTATATTTCAACTGGAGTTTTATTTGGATAAAATGTGGTTCTGCTACGTTTAGCACTCGGGCTGCATACTACAAAGGACAAGATGCATATCGTTGCGATTTGCTATTTAGAACGAACGAGAAGTTTGACCACTATTTCACTCTTCGCGACACGCTTGAGGGGTATGTAACAAAAGACCTTGTTCCACTCTATTTCTATAAAGCATCGCTCGAAGGGAAACAGCACAGACTGGAAAAGGTTTGGTACTCGTATCCGGAAGGAAAGTGCAACGTGAAACTGGAATATACCAATCCGAGTAACGATGTGTTCCGTAATGAGGTGACAAAGAATGAATGTATTTATGACATGATGAGTATGATGGCTTTGGCACGTTCATTCAATGGAAATACATATAAGAAAGGAGACCATCTCTATTTCGATATGACTTCGAGTGATGAAGTGTGCAGGCAGACTATGATTTATCGTGGAAAGGAAAACTTCAAGGCAAACGACGGAGTGACTTATCGCTGTCTTGTCTTCTCAATGCTCGATTGGGAGGAAAAGAAAAAGGAAAAGGAGATTCTGCGTTTCTACTTCTCTGACGACGACAACCACCTGCCGCTTCGTATAGACTTTAAACTGAAGTTTGGTACTGCAAAGGCATTTTATACTGGTGGAAAGAACATTCGCAACCCGATGAATTCTATCGTAAAAAAATAAATTTGCCGTTTTGTCATTGTATATAAATGAAATTGTTGTAATTTTGCAGAGTGTACTTTTTTAACCAAAAATAATTGTAATATTTATGGATTTATCAAATTTCTCACTTGAAGGTAAGAATGCGTGGATTACAGGCGCATCTTATGGAATTGGCTTCAACATTGCTAAGGCATTTGTGAAGGCGGGTATCAAAAACATTGTTTTCAACGATATTAATGAGGCTGCTCTTCAGCGCGGACTTGACAACTACAAGGAAGCAGGTATCACAAACGTAAAGGGATATGTATGCGACGTAACTGACGAAGTAGGCGTTAAGGCTCTCGTAGAGAAGATTCACGCAGAAGTAGGTCAGATTGATATCCTCGTGAACAATGCAGGTATCATCAAGCGTATTCCTATGCACGAAATGAAGCGTGCTGAATTCCAGCAGGTAATTGACATCGACCTCGTTGCTCCATATATCTGTGCTGCTGCTGTGCTGCCAGAGATGATGGAACGCAAGGAAGGAAAGATTATCAATATCTGTTCTATGATGTCAGAACTCGGTCGCGAAACAGTAAGTGCTTATGCTGCTGCTAAGGGTGGTCTGAAGATGCTTACTCGCAACATCTGTTCTGAGTATGGTGGCTACAACATCCAGTGTAACGGTATCGGTCCGGGTTATATTGCTACTCCACAGACTGCTCCACTGCGCGAGCGTCAGCCAGACGGAAGCCGTCACCCATTCGATTCATTCATCTGTGCAAAGACCCCAGCAGGACGTTGGCTCGACCCAAGCGAACTTGGTGGTCCTGCTGTATTCCTCGCTTCTAAGGCAAGTGATGCCGTTAACGGTCACGTGCTTTATGTCGATGGAGGTATCCTTGCATACATCGGTAAGCAACCATAATCTTTTCGAAGATAAAGCCTTATCAGGTATAAGTTCTTTTTAAATGCTCCGAGTAGTGCTGCAGGAGTGAAAGTGCGCATCTACTCATCGGATAGTGCTGTTGAACCAGAGAGAGAATTCTGGCTCAACAGCATTGCTATTGACTACTGGGAAAAGGAGGAAGAAGACGATTTCATCGGTAAGTATTTTACCTATGAGGTGTATCCGAAGGATAAGGAACACGGGCTGGGCGAAACTCCTGGAGTGTTTGCTACAGCCGTAGGGGTGAATGGGCGGCGCTGTGCTATCATTGATATGGAGACTACTAATCCTGATGGTTGGCACGAAGATAAACGACCCGAGATAGAGAATCCTGCTGACTTGGTAGTTTACGAACTGCATTACAGAGACTTCTCTGCTCACCCGCAGAGCGGATATGTACATAAGGGCAAGTATCTTGCTCTGACTGAACCAAAGGCATTGTTCTATCTGAAGACCTTAGGAATAGGGGCTGTGCAACTGATGCCTTCGTTTCAATTTGCTACGATTGACGAAAGACACCTTTCATGGTCTGAATACAATTGGGGTTATGACCCATTGAATTACAATGTACCCGATGGGTCATATGCCACAGATGTGCACGATCCGTCTGTTCGTATCAGAGAATTCAAACAGATGGTTCTGGCGTTGCATAAAGTTGGCATCCGTGTGATTATGGATGTAGTGTATAATCATTGTTATTCTGTAGGGGATAGCAATTTCCAACGTACCTATCCTGACTATTATTTTAGAAAAAATACGGAAGGAGATTATTCCAATGGCTCGGGATGTGGAAATGAAACAGCCAGTGAAAAACCGTTGATGCGTCAGTTTATGATTGAAAGTGTGACCTATTGGGCAAGGGAATATCATGTGGATGGGTTCCGTTTCGACCTGATGGGAGTACACGATGTGGAGACGATGCAACTTATACGAAAGGCACTTGATGAGATAGACCCTTCGATAACGATGTATGGAGAGGGGTGGAGCGCTGGTTCTTGTGCTTTAGACCCGGAACTGCTTGCTACAAAACAAAGAGTTAAGGATATGCCTGGGGTAGGTGCTTTCGGAAACGAGATGCGCGATGCCGTCAGAGGACCCTTCGACGATGATAACCAACCAGGTTGGCTCGCAGGGAGGGATGGTTATGCAGAAAGTATAAAGTTTGGAATTGCAGGTGCTATAGAACACCCTGATGTGGATATGGAGAAGGTGAACTACACAGACGAACCATGGACCATAGAACCTTGGCAGCATGTGTCGTATGTGAGTTGTCATGATGATATGTGTCTTTTCGACAGACTGACCAAATCGTTTCCAAAAGCAGATGAGGAAACAATAGTCAGACTGGCTATGCTGGCATTTACTCCAGTACTGCTCAGTCAGGGCATCCCATTCCTGTTTGCTGGTGAAGAAGTGTTGCGTAGCAAGCAGGGAGTACGCAATTCGTATAATTCTCCTGACATAATAAACCAAATTGATTGGGGAAATTTGGCGCATTATTCAAAATATTTTTTGTACATTCGCGAGCTGATTCATTTGAGAAAGGAACATAAGGCGTTTCGTATGGGAAGTGCGGAACTGGTGCGAGAGTTTTTGCATTTTATTCCTGCAGAGAATAATATGATAGCCTTTCGACTTGATGGAGAAGCTGTAGGAGATACATGGAAAACGGTATATGTGGTGATGAATCCAAATAGAAAACGGCAAGAATTTGTTTTGCCGAAAGGAAAATATAAAGTTGTTTGCAAGAATGGGGAAATCAATCTCAATGGACTTTCCACAACAAATAGCGGAAAGATTCTGGTAGGCAAACAACAGGCGATGATAGTTGTGGAGCAAATATAGATCTTAAAGAAGATAGTAATATAAAAAAAGGAAGTATGAAACTTTCTACTTATTGTTTATTTGCGTTGTGTCTGAATGTGATGACATTGCAGGCGCAGGATTTTGTGGTACCTGACGACGGTGACTTTGTAGCTGCCATAAATGCTGCTAATAACCGTAAGGACTACAATAGGCGATTCACAATACTTGTGAAGGCAGGAACTTATGTGAGTAATGGTTCTGGCGAACTAATCAGTACGAAGGTGAAGATCAGTCAGGGCGCGGACTCTACAATATGGTTTCCATCACCGATAGTTACTCTGATTGCTCCCAAGGTTACTATTATGGGTGAGGGCAGAGACAAGAGTATTGTGGAAAACCGACCAACATATGAGGGAATTAGTATAACCAGTACTTTGTTTGTTGATGGTGCAGACAGTACTATCATTCGCGATATGACACTTCGTTGCAATTTCAATAACGACCCTACAGCTTTTGCTAATCGTGCTGTTGCGCTGAGGGAGAGAGGCTGCAAGGGAAATTATCTAAGGAATGTACGCTTGCTGAGTACCCAAGACACATATTATACTAATGCAGGAGGAGATACGACTCTTGACAGTTGCGATATTCATGGAACAGTAGATTTTATTTGCGGAGGCGGAACTGTGAGGTTTAATTCCTGCACAATTCACTTGGAGCCAAGAGGTAAGACTGGTTCGAGAGATGTAGTGTGTGCTCCTGCTACATATCCTGATGAAATGGGGTATATATTTAAAAATTGCACCATAACTGGCTCGCCGGAACAGGATGGGCGCTACCACTTGGCTCGTCCTTGGAGAAATGCTCCTACATGTGTGTTTCTGAACACGCGAATGCTTCTTCTTCCTGCCGTTGCCGGTTACTGTGAAATGCATGGAAATCTGCCCCGACTCTTTGCAGAATATGGAAGTGTTGACAAAGACGGGAAAACGGTTGATTGTTCCCAGCGGAAAACAACTTTTAAGAATAGGGCAGGGGAAACAGTTTCTATGCAGTATTCTCCTGTACTTTCCGAGAGTGACTATCAAAAATATAAATGAACAATCTTTTGTCATCTAACATAAAACCTTTAGTAAAATGATTAAGAAAAGTCTTCTTTTATTTGCTTTTGCAGCTACATCTGCCTTTGCAGCAAAAAGAGTCACTATCACAGTGCAGAATCCTATAAATACTGCACGTAAGTTTGAAATTGTCGAAGTGCCTATGGCAAGTATCACAAAGACATTAGGTATGGACGATTTCATAATCACAGATGCCGATGGCAGGGAAGTGCCTCTGCAGATTACATGCAACAACACAGTCTTGTTTCAGGCAAGTGTAGGCAAAAAGAAAAAATCCACTTATTATGCTATTAAAGGCACTCCAAGTCAGTATGAGTGTAGGGTGATGGGCAGACTGTTTAAAGAACGTGAGGATGAATTCGGTTGGGAAAACGACAGAGTGGCATATCGTGTTTTTGGACATGGAGCAGCTGTAGGTTATGATGTATTCAATAAAAGCACTTCAACACTTATGCTTGACTTCTGGTATGCTTCTGAACAGGATCAGGAGATGCGTTCGCTGTGTAAGAAACTCACAGCACGCGGACAGGCGGATTTGGCAGACCAGGTGTATAACGCATTCAGTTATCATATAGATCATGGACAGGGAATGGATTGCTATACTGTAGGTCATACCCTAGGAGCTGGAGCTAATGCATTGGTTAATGCCGACGGTTCGCTCTGTATGCCACATTGTTACAGTTCTTACGAGATTATGGAAGACGGTTTGTTGCGTTTCGCTGTTAAGTTTACATATCCTAAAGTGGATTTTAACGGAATGAAGATTTTCGAAACCCGTACTATAACCATCGATGCCGGTACTTCGTTCTGTAAAGTAGATGTTCGCTATCATCTGGTGTCAGACCCTGTAATGATGGCTTCTGGAGTCGTAGTTCATAAAAACAATCCTACTGCATTCGTGATAAACAAAGAGGCAGGTTATCTGGGTTATGAAGACCTTGGAGATGCGAGTGTGTATAAGGAGAAATACCGCAAGGTGTTTGAGAAGCAAATGGGTAAGATATATGTGGGAACTGTCTATCCGAAGCCTCTTGCCGACATGAAGTATGTTGAGTATAATGGCGGATTTGCTATCGGACATGTTCTTGCTTACTCGCAGCTGAAACCATTTGAAGACTATACTTATTACTTCGGTTCGGCTTGGAATAAGAATGAAGAAACCGGTATTAAGTCGCTTAAGGATTGGGAGGAGCTTCTCAGTAATCAGGCTACCTTAGTAAGAAACCCTCTGAAAGTGACTGTGAAGGCGAAATAGAACACTTATGTTGAAAAAACATTTGTTTTTTAAGACATAAGTAAAAAAATATGTCATGAAGTGTAACTTTTCTGTTAAAAAATTGGTAAGTTACACTTTTTATTTGCACTTTTGCTCCCGATTATGATTTATTGCCGTGGAAGCGCTATGTGATGACAGATGTAGAGACACATTATTTAATATATTAATTAACCTTATTGTTTAACTAATCTTTAAAACTAACCAAAGTTATGAAAAAATCATTACTTACGTTGGTAAGCGTAATGCTTACAACAGCGAGTGCTTTGGCTGCTGGGTGGGTAGAACCAATTCCTGAGTTTACCGCTCCAGTATTCGATGGCACTCCACAGTTCCTTTACAACACAGGAGCTAAAGGTTTCTTCTGCGGTGGAAATGATTACAACACTCGTGCTTCCATTTCTACTTCAATGGGTGACTCTATTTACTTCCAGCCTGTAACAGGTGCTGAAGGCAGCTACTATTTCCGCTGTTATCCATCAGTAGCAAAGAAGGGTAATTTCTTCTTCGTTTCGGCTAACGATTGGCAAAGTTCTTGGGTAGATGCTCCAAACGATGGAAAGTTCCATGAAACTCTGGACGAGACAAGTAATTATCCGGGTGTTGATAAGTGGGCTCTTGCTCCTCAGGGCAATAACATCTACAAGATTTACAACACAACTGAGCTGGGTCAGATTCCAGAATTTGACCCAGTAGAAGGTGTGGGCTATTACGGTATAGCTGAGTATTTCAAGGGCGAAGGAAATAATACCCGTACTTATTTCTACGACCCTTCTCAAACTTACACTTATGTAGATGAACAACAGGAAGAACAGACAGGCGATGTATTCACTGGTTCTTTCTATAACGAATGGCGTTTCGTAAGTCAGGAAGCATATGGAGTTTGGGCCGCAAAGAAAGCAATTTTTGATGCAGCTGTTGCACTCGGCAAGACTCTTGACGATGCTGCAACTGAATGTCCGGGTCTTGATGTATCAGCAATCAAGGCTGTTTTTGACAACCCTAATTCTACAGAAGCTGAACTCAAGCAGGCTAACGAAGATTTGAAGGTCCTTATGGTAAATTACAAACTTAAGGATGCAACTGTAGAGAACCCAGCAAATATTTCTGAGAAGATTGTAAACCGTACATTCGACAAGGCCGTTTCTGACAACGATTATAGCGGATGGAATGGAACAGGTTTCGGTCGTGGTGGTACTATAGGCAATAATGCTGAAATTTATGGTAAGTCATTCGATACATGGCAGGACATCGAAGGTCTTCCAGGTGGTATATTTATGGTAGCTTGTAAGGGTTATACTCGTTATCAGAATGCACAGGCTGACTACGATGCTTGGTCAAAGGGTATTGCTTCTGAAACTAAGATTTATTTGAAGTCTGAAACTCGCGGACAGTTCTTCACTCAGGTAATGCACGTATCTCAGGACGGTTCTATCGACGCTCCAATCGGTAGCGGTGCAACTACTTCTGTTAAATTCACAGGTGATGACGAAGTAGAACATACTTTGTATTGTCCTAACACAATGGCTGCTGCTGAGTTTTACTTCCATGAGGATCCGATTACAGGCGGAGATCCTGTACACGGTCGTTACTACAATGTGGCATTCGGTCCTAAGGCTGATGGCGAAACTCTCCGTATTGGTGTATTCAACCAGAAGGCTACAGGTTCTGATTGGTCTATCTTCGATGATTTCGAACTCTTCTACTTCGGTGACGGAATAGATGCATACCAGTACTGGGGACTTCAGGTTAAGAATGCTAACCAGATTTCATTTGACGGTTACTACTATGGTGCTCCAGAAAAGCAGTACTATGATTATGTAATGAGCCAGGTAACAACTGCAACCACTAAGGAAGCAATTTCTGAGGCTATTAAGTTGGTTGACTTGGCTGTAGATACAGTAAATGCAAGCCGTCAGGCTTATGAAACTTACGTTGCTGCTATTGCAGAAGCTGAAAAGTGGATGAATGAAGCAGGAATCGTGGAAGGTGACGATAATTACAATAAACTGAGTGACTATGTTGGTACACCTGCTGAGGATAATGAAGAAGTAACAGAAATATATGGTTATCCAAACGGATGTGCAAACTACATTCTCAACCTTGCAGAAGGTGCGATGGTTGGTAAGCTCTGTGTAAAGGATATCATCGCTGAAACTGAATATCTGCAGAACATGCAGGCTGAGGCAGTTCGTTCTAATCTGGTTGACGGTTCTGACCTGACTAACCTGATTGTTAACCCTGGCTTCGAAGAGGCAGGTGGTAAGGGATGGAGTCTTGACACTCACAATGGTGCTGCTACTTCTTCTCTGACAAACTGGCATGGTGGTAACTCTAACAACTATTGTGCTGAGGCTTATGAACAGAACTTCGATGTATATCAGGTAATCGAGAACGTTCCAAACGGACTCTATGAGGTTTCTGTTCAGGCATTCTATCGTACAACAAGCAACCAGGCTGCTTACGATGCATTTGTTGCCGATCCAAAGATGGAAGGCGATGCTAAGGTATTAAGCTATGTTTACTTCAACAGTTTCGCTAATCCTATTAAGAGTGTAATGGAAATCATGTACGAAGAGAACCTTGCAAACAACTGCTGGTCTGTTCCAGGTACAGATCCTCAGAAATATACTCTCGACGGAATGGCTTCTGCTTCAACTGCATTCAGCCTTGCAGACGAAGATATGAACTTCACTATGAAGGTTTACGGTCTTGTAACAGACGGAAAGATTCGTCTTGGTATCCGCAACTTGGAAGGATCTAAGGGCGGCCGTTGGACTCTTTGGGATAACTTCAAACTTGTTTACCGTGCTAAGAATCCAAATGCTATTGCTGCAGTTCTCGAAGCTAAAATTAATGAGTATAGCACTTATGTAGATGAACAGAGCGACAACGATTTGATTAATTCAAAAGAACAGGAGCTTGCTGGTGATGCAATTGATGATGCTGAAGGAGCCCTTCAGTCTGGTGATGTAGATAAAATGTGGGCTGCACTTATTGCTATAAATGACGCTTATACTCATACTCAGGAGCATGTTGCTATCATGACAGAGTTGAAGGATGATCTTGATAATCTTACTAACGCATTAAATGAGTATGCTGAAACTGCATCTACTGAAGCTAAGCAAAAAGCAAACGATATTCTTGGTACTGCTTACGATGAACTTACTAACGAAGAACTTTCTGCTCTGAGTGCAAATGCTAAGGATGCTATCGCTGAGTTGAAGATTCCTGCTACTCCAGGTGCAAGCGATGATAATCCTGTTGACTTCACAAATGTTATTGTTAATGCTGACATCGAGCAGGGTGCTACTACAGGTTGGAAGTACACTAAGAATGGTGGAAATGGTCCAAACCTTGATGCAGGTATCGATGGTAAGTCTGTTGAGTTCTGGAATGGAACAGCTTCTAACCTCCAGTTCAACTTCTATCAGGAAATTGCTCACCTGCCAGCAGGTACATATGAACTCACTGTAACTGCTTCTAACTCTCTCAATGGTCAGGAAGACCCAGGAAATCCAGGTCGTGCATTCCTCTATGTAGCTACTTACACAACAGAAAGTGACTCTACTTGGTTCTCTTCTGATCCTGTAGTAGTACAGCCAGAAAACTGCCCAGAGAAGTATGCTGATTACTCTGTAATCTTCTCAGTTGAGGAAGGTCAGCTCGTAACTATCGGTGTTAAGACTTCTGGTACAATGACAGCTCGCTGGTTCGTATGCGATAACTTCAAATTGAAGTACTTCGGTACAGAAAGTCAGCGTGAGGATTCTGAGAATCCAATGAGTGTTGATGGCATTGAAGTAGCAGAAGGTGCTCAGATTGTAGCTATCTACACAGTATCTGGTGCTCCAGTTGCTTCACTCCAGAAGGGTCTGAATATCGTTAAGTATGCAGACGGCTCTGTAAAGAAGATTTTCGTAAAGTAATAAACGATAATTCTAAATAAATGGAGGTGCGAGATCGGTTAAGGTCTCGCACCTTTTTATTTTTCTTTTCCGTGATAACGGGAGAATGAATATTTTCCTTTATCTTTGCGAAGAAAAAAGAAAAGACATTGAAAGAATTTGTAATTTCAGAGGCAAAGGTGGAGACTGCTGTGTTGGTAGGACTCATCACACCTGAACAGAATGAACGGAAAACTCAGGAATATCTTGACGAGTTGGAGTTTCTTGCAGATACGGCTGGAGCTAAGGTGATTCGTCGTTATACCCAAAGAGTGAATGGTCCGAGTGCTGTAACTTATATAGGTACTGGTAAACTGGAAGAGATTGCCCAGTTTATTAAAGAAAAGCAGGATGAGGTTGACCAGTATTGGGAGGAACAGATAGCTCTGGGTAATCCGTATAAGGTTACTCAGCATGGCGATTTCGCTGAGGGACCGCAACCTGTTGGAATGGTTATCTTCGATGATGAACTGTCGGCTAAGCAACTGCGTAACATTGAAAAGGTGTTGCAGGTGAAGATTCTTGATCGTACTTCGCTCATTCTTGATATCTTTGCAATGAGAGCTCAGACAGCTGCTGCAAAGACTCAGGTAGAGTTGGCACAGTATAGATATATGCTTCCACGACTGACCCGACTATGGACCCACTTGGAACGTCAGCGAGGCGGTAGTGTAGGATTGCGTGGTCCTGGTGAAACACAGCTTGAGATGGACCAGCGAATCATCCGTAATCGTATGGCTTTGCTGAAGGCTCGTCTGGCTGAGATAGACACTCAGAAGAGTACACAAAGGAAGAATCGTGGCAGGCTGATTCGTGTGGCTCTCGTAGGTTATACAAACGTAGGAAAGTCAACTCTGATGAATCTGCTCTCGAAGAGTGATATATTCGCAGAGAACAAACTCTTTGCTACCCTCGATACAACTGTAAGGAAGGTTATTATAGATAATCTGCCTTTCCTCCTAAGTGATACTGTCGGTTTTATCAGAAAACTGCCTACAGACCTTGTGGAGTCGTTCAAATCCACTCTTGACGAAGTACGCGAGGCTGACCTCCTGCTTCATGTCGTGGATATATCACATCCGGAATTTGAAGACCAGATAAAGGTAGTGGAGAAAACTCTGGCAGACTTGGGTTGTGCAGAGAAACCACAATTGCTGGTGTTTAATAAAATCGATGCTTATACCTGGGTAGAGAAGGAGGCTGACGACCTTACTCCACGAACAAAGGAAAATATTCCTCTCGACGAACTGATGCAGACTTGGATGGCAAAGATGGGTAAGGATGCTTTCTTTATTTCTGCACGCGAGAAAACGAATATAGATGCTTTCCGACAACTATTATATAATAATGTACGCGAACTACATGTTCAGAAGTATCCGTACAACGATTTCCTATATAGTAATTATGACAATGAAGGCAATATCTCGTGATATTGCCTTCATTGCTTTTTATGCTAACTGTGTATCTTTCTGTATAGCTTGTTGAAGATGTAGTATAGCAGGCAAGCTGTGACGAAACCTCCGATGGAATCGACGCAATAATGTGCCATAATATAAACTGTAGCGAGACAGAGTAGAGTGTAGAACGGCAGCAGACAGAAGAATAAGATTCTGTTGCGTGTGCTCCATGCTACTATCATAGTGATTGTACTCATGCCGACATGACTGCTTGGAAATGCTCCTACCGGATTTTCACCTGCTACCTGTACTTTGTGTACGAGTTCGCTGAATACACCACGAATCTCCGCATGGATGAGGTCGGTATTCAAGTCGTTGTGGAATGAGAAGTAGTTGCCCAAATCAGGATAGATACCCAAACGAGCTGCCTCTAAGCCTATTGCCTTGAAGTAGTAATATGGACCTGCTACAGGCATGAGTTCGAACCAAAGGTAGAAGACAAAGAATGATGCAAGGAAGATGCACATGTATCGTTCTGAGTCGTGGTATCTGCGAAGAAGGCAGAAGAGCAGAACTGCTCCCATCATGTAGTAGTAGCTGTAGTAGCCCATGTTGAAGGCTTCGTACCAAAAGAGTGAGGTTACGTTTTTGCTGAATTCTATAGATGGCTGGTAGCCAAACAGAATCCAATCTGCATGTGCGAATATGTGGTCATAGTATGTGTGACATCTGGCAAAGGTGTACGTTTCCGGATACCAATATACAAGTAGTAAGAGGTATGGCAGTATGCGCAAGAGCCAGGTGACTCTGCATGGGTAGATACGATGTATTCCATAGCAGAGACACATAAAAGCTACGATGCCAAGTCGTGTGTAAAGTAGTTTTGCGGGTTGCTCGATGGAATCCCATAGGAGCAATGTCATAACTGTTGTTATTGCAATATAGAGCATAGTTACGATTTCACCGATGGTAAAATCATTTCGCTCTTCACGTATAATATATCGTTTCAGTATCATCAGTTGTGAACTAGGGTGCCTATGTCTTCTCCTTCAATAACTTTCTTCAGGTTGCCTACAATGTCCATGTTGAAGACATATATAGGCAGGTTGTTCTGCATACACATAGCTGTAGCTGTGATATCCATAACCTTCAGTCCTCTTGCTATCACATCTTCGTAGGTGATATCTGCAAACTTTGTAGCTGTAGGGTCTTTCTCCGGGTCAGCTGTGTAGATGCCATCTACTCTTGTACCTTTCAGCATTACGTCGGCTTCGATTTCGATGCCACGAAGGCTTGAGCCTGTGTCTGTGGTAAAGTAAGGACAACCTGTTCCTGCTGACATGATAACTACCTTGCCTTGTTTCATAGCTTCGATAGCCTTCCACTTTGTGTAGAATTCACCGATTGGTTCCATGCGGATTGCTGTGAGGACTGTGTTTGGCTGCCCGATAGCATCGAGGGCACTACTTAATGCTAGAGAATTGATAACTGTAGCACACATTCCCATCTGGTCGCCTTTTACCCGGTCGAAACCCTTGCCGGCTCCGCTAAGTCCGCGGAATATGTTTCCACCGCCTATGACAATGCCGATTTCAACGCCCATATCAGCTATTTCCTTAATCTGGCGGGCATAGTCGTTGAGACGTTCTGTGTTGATACCTTGTTTTTGTTCTCCAGCCAAGCTCTCGCCTGAGAGTTTCAGCAGTATTCGTTTGAATTTTTTCATATAGTTATATGTTTTTTATTTTCTCCAGAAACTTCTTGTGAACAGAATCATGATAGGGAATATCTCCAAACGTCCGATGAGCATAAGGAAAGAGCACATCATCTTGGCGAATGGGGTAAGGATAGCCCAAGAGTGGACTGGTCCATAGTAGCCCATACCTGGTCCTACATTACTTATACTTGACATAGCAAGTCCGAAGGCTTCGTAATAGTCGAATTCCGGGTGAACATCGTTTGGAGCAACACCAAAAAGAGCCAGGATGAATGCACCCACAAAGAGAGAACCCACGAAGAGGGTGATGAAGCCAATCAGAGTCTGTGTGATGGATGGCGGCATAACTGCTCCGTTGATTCTTACTGGCATGATAGCCCTCGGATGTAGGATATGTGTGAATTCGTTTTTCAGAATTCTGTAAATGATGCTGAGTCGGATACACTTGAAACCACCACTGGTGCTACCTGAGCAGGCTCCTGCAAACATGACGAAGAGGATGATTGGCATGAGTTGTACAGGCCAGAGTGTGTAGTCGCACGCAGCCAGACCTGTTGTTGTCTGCATGGAAACAACTGTGAATATACTCTCGCGGAAGGCAAGTTCTACGTCGTGTGACGGGTTGTAGAATACTAAAGTAGTTGTGCAGATGAATGTTGCAGCAAAGACGATGAAGAGGTATGCTCTTGCTTCAGCATCACGCAAGAACGAACGGATTCGTCCCTTCAGAATGGTGTAGTATATTAATGTGTAGTTTATTCCGGAGACGAGCATGAAGAAAGTGAGTACATACTCGATGGCAGGTGAGTTGTAAACATCGTGAAGAAGTGCTGAGTGAGTTCCGTAACCACCTGTGGCAGTTGTGGCGAACGAGTAGTTTATGGCGTCGAACCAACCCATTCCGCAGACTACCAATGAGAGGATGCAAAGAACTGTGAGCATAATGTAAACAGAGCCAATCCATCGGGCTGTTACCGATATGCGAGGATGCACTTTGTCGTGGAGCGGACCTGTGCTTTCTGCGGCAAACAGTTTCACTTCGCCTATGCCAAATGCAGGCAGAATAGCGATGGTGAAGAAGATGATTCCGATACCTCCTACCCATTGGGTAAGGCTTCGCCAGAAGAGTACTCCCTTAGGCAGACTGTCGATGTCATCGAGGATTGTAGCACCAGTAGAGGTGAATCCTGACATTGTTTCGAAGAAGGCACTTGCCACATCCGGCACGATTCCAGAGATGAGGAATGGCAGCATACCAATCAGGGTGAAGATAATCCAGACGCTGGAGACGATGATGTAACCGTCTTTTCTGCTCATATTTGTGCCGGAATCCTTACCTGCATAAAATCCGATGCAACCGAGAACTAAAGAGATGATAATCGGAGGGGTGAATTCCATCACACCTTCGCCATAGAGCCAACTGACAAGCTGACACAGGCACATCAGTCCAGCCTCGATGTAGAGGAGGGAACCAATGACTTTCAGTATGAGTCTCCAGTTAATCATTTCTTTACTTTTTTGCTTTATTTGAATAGTTTGTCCAACTTCTTCAGGGTGTTGCCTATGCAGAAAGCTACAACCTTGTCGCCAGCCTTTATCTGAGTCTTACCGCCGATAAGCATTGACTTGCCGTCTCGAATCATTCCACCGAGGTTTACACCATATGGAATGTCGAGTTCCATGATAGGCTTCTTGGTTACTTTCGAATTTGGTTTTACAACAAACTCTGCCACATCGGCATCAGCAAACGAAAGCATCTTCACATTATCTACATCGCTCTTAAGCAGCATCTGGTAGATGTGGCTGGCAGCAATCATCTTCTTGTTTATGATGGTACCCACATCGAGGTCTGTTGCCATATCGAAATATCCGAGGTTTTCCACCTGGGCAATTGTCTTGCGAACACCCTTTCGTCGTGCTGCCACACAGGCAAGGATGTTTTCCTCATCGTTGTTGGTGAGTGCTATGAATGCTTCGAGATTGTTGAATCCTTCGTCTGCCAGCACATCCATATCATATCCTTCGCCATTGATGATGAGGGTTCGTGAACGAGTCAGACCGCCCAGTTGCAGACAGCGATCATGACTTGGTTCTATGATTTTCAGGGTGAGGTCTTCAGGCAGAGTCCAGTCTGTGCGAACAGAGAGTTTTCCTCCACCAATGATTACTCCATGTTTTACGTGCGGATAGCTGTCTTTGCCCGACAAGTGACGGATTTGGTCGATTCCTTCGCGAGTTGTCATGAAGAATACCAGGTCGCGAGGCAGGATTTTCTCCTCACCATAAGGCACAACTGTTTCTGTGCCTCTTCTGATGGCTACTACATGGAAGTGGTGGCCATAGGATATACCAATCTCCTTTAGAGTGCGGCCTACGAGCATGTTGTTCTCGTTTCGTATCTCCTTGTCGTAGAGTGGAGTGGAATCGTGCATTTTCACGCTGAGCATGACAAGGTCGCCTTCGTCGAATTCCCACAACTGTCGCACCCAACTGTAGCGAGCTGATGCAGCTATGTCTTTGGCTGCAAGCAACTCAGGATAGATGAGTGAGTCGATACCTGACTGAGTGAACAGTTTGCGGTTTTCCGACTTCATGTATTCATAGTTGTCCACTCGTGCCACAGTCTTCTTTGCGCCCAGCTGTTTTGCCAGAGAGGCACAAGTGAGATTCTCGCTTTCGTTTGGAGTGACAGCAATGAACAGGTCGGCATCTTTCACGCCAGCATCCTTCAGAGCTTCGATGCTTGAAGGTGGTTTTGGCAGTGTCATGATGTCGAGTGTGGAGTTGAGGCGAACCAGCTTCTCCACATCTTCGTCCATAAGGACTACATTCATGTTGTCGTTTGAGAGCAGTCGTGCCAAGTGGGTACCTACTGCTCCTGCACCAGCTATAATTATTTTCATAACAGTTTTGCTATGCTTTCTGCATCCATTCCGCAGATTTTATATAATTCTTGTACTGTTCCGTGTTCTACGAATTCATCGGGCATTCCCACCCTGATGACTTCGATGTCTCTGTAGCCATTGTCGGCGAAGAACTCCAATACAGCAGAACCCAGTCCGCCTTCGATGACTCCGTCTTCTACAGTTATGACCCGTTTGAATTTCTTTCCCACTTCGTGCAGGATGTCCTCGTCGATTGGTTTGAGGAATCGCATGTCGTAGTGTGCCACGCTCTTGGTGTGTCCTGCCTTCATCTCTGCAATGAGGATTCCCTTCGCAGCCTCCATTCCGATGGGTCCGAGGGAAAGGATGCAGACTTCTGCCTTGCCTTCCTCTTCGCTTCTCAGTTTTACGCCTTTGCCTACAGGTATGGCTTCGAGTTCGCAACGCCAATCGACTACAGAACCACAGCCTCGAGGGTAACGGATTACGACAGTTCCCATATCCTTCTGTTGTGCTGTGTACATCATGCGACGGAGTTCTGGTTCGTTGAGTGGCGAACAGATTGTCAGGTTAGGTATTGGCCTGAGGAATGCAAGGTCGAATGCTCCATGATGTGTTGGTCCGTCTTCGCCTACTATTCCGGCTCTGTCGAGACAGAGTACCATGTTGAGTTTCATGATTGCAGCATCGTGGATGATGTTGTCGTAAGCCCTTTGCATGAAACTTGAATAGATGTTGCAGAAGGGGAGAAGTCCGTCTTTTGCCATTCCGCCTGAGAAGGTGACGGCATGTCCCTCAGCTATACCTACATCGAAGGTGCGTTCTGGCAGAGCCTTCATCATTATGTTCATCGAACAGCCTGTAGGCATTGCCGGAGTTACTCCTACTATTCGTGGATTCTTCTGTGCCAGTTCGAGGAGGGTGATACCGAAAACGTCCTGAAAACGTGGAGGATGGGGCATCCCGTCGTCCTTGTGTATCAGTTCGCCTGTGTCGAAATCGAACTTCCCAGGTGCGTGCCAGATGGTTGCATCCTGTTCTGCTGGGGCATAACCCTTGCCTTTGGTTGTGATGACATGAAGAATCTTCGGACCTGTCATGTCCTTTATAATGTTGAACACACGAACCAGTTCCTTGACATCATGTCCGTCAACAGGACCGAAGTATCGAATGTCCATTCCTTCGAAAATGTTCTGCTGGCGGGTCAGCAGGGACTTCACACTATTGTTGAAACGGATGAGTCCCTTGCGGCGGTTTTCTGTCAGCAGTCCCCAGCTGGTCAGCTTTCGTGCCAGTCGGTGGCGAATGTTATTATATGTGCTGTTCGTACTGAGTTGGAGCAGATACTGGCGCATTCCGCCTACGCTCTTGTCTATCGACATGTGGTTGTCATTCAGAATGATAAGCATGTCGTTAGGTATGGCTCCGGCATTGTTTATACCTTCGAAGGCGAGTCCGCCACTCATTGCTCCGTCTCCGATTACAGCTACTACTCTGCGTTTCTCGCCAAGGAGTCGTGCACTTACTGCCATTCCCAATGCAGCAGAGATGGAATTGCTGGCATGTCCGCAACAGAAAGTGTCGTATTCGCTTTCAGAAGGGAAGGGGAAGGGCTTCAGGCCGTGCAGTTTTCTGTTTGTGCAAAATTTATCGCGACGACCTGTCAGTATCTTGTGTCCGTAGGCTTGGTGTCCCACATCCCATACTATCCTGTCGTTGGGCGTGTCATATGCATAATGCAGGGCTACTGTGAGCTCTACTGTACCGAGGCTTGCTCCCAGGTGTCCGGGGTTTTCTGCCAGTTCCTCCAGTATGTCAGTTCGCAATTCTTTACACACAGTTGGCAATTCGTCGGGTTTTAATTTGCGCAGGTCTGCAGGAGAATCAATATGAGACAAATACTTATATTCTATCTTATCGCCCATTTCTTTGTTATTCTTTCCAAGTGCAAAATTAGGAAATATTATTGAATAAACTCTTAGTAAAACCCATAAATATTATAAATAATGTGAGAAAGAATGTAATCTTGTACTCGGGAGGAAATATTTTTGTCCGTTATGGAAAAACTTTTACTACGCCTGGTATTTTATATTCATAACTTATGAACTTATGTTCACAACTTATGAACACATGTTCATGACTTATGAACTTATGTTCACGGCTTATGAACATAGAATTCTGCGAGAAGAAAAATAAAATACATAGCGTAGAAAAATAAAATGTGTAACTCGGCAGGAGAAAAAGTATGACTTGGAAAGAATGGTTCGGACTGACAAAATGTCACGACTTTGTGTCATTTTTCCTGCTGGCATAGTATTTGAAGATATGTGGCAGAAAAACTTTTGAAAACTCATAATCCTAAAAACAATAAAACTATGAACATTAAACCATTGGCAGACAGAGTGCTTATCCTGCCTGCAAAAGCAGAAGAAAAGACAGTTGGAGGAATCATCATTCCTGACACAGCAAAAGAGAAGCCTCTGAAGGGCGAAGTAGTTGCAGTTGGCAACGGAACAAAAGACGAAGAAATGGTGCTGAAAGTAGGCGACCAGGTTCTCTACGGAAAGTATTCCGGTACAGAAATCGAGGTGGCAGACGAGAAGTATCTCATTATGCGTCAGTCTGATGTGCTCGCAGTACTCGGCTAATTCTGAAAAATTACACAACATTTAAAAAACAACTAAAGAAAAATCATTATGGCTAAAGAACTCAAATTTAATATAGAAGCTCGCGAAACTCTGAAACAGGGAGTTGACCAGCTTGCAAATGCAGTTAAGGTAACCCTTGGTCCTAAGGGTCGCAATGTGATTATCGAAAAGAAATTCGGTGCTCCACAGATTACAAAGGATGGTGTGACAGTTGCTAAGGAAATTGAACTCCCAGACGCATTCCAGAATACTGGTGCTCAGCTCGTTAAGAGTGTTGCATCAAAGACTGGTGACGATGCTGGTGACGGAACTACTACAGCAACAGTTCTGGCACAGAGCATTGTGACAAACGGACTGAAGAATGTGGCTGCCGGAGCTAACCCAATGGATCTGAAGCGCGGTATCGACAAGGCTGTTGCAAAGGTTGTTGAGAATATCAAGAGCCAGAGCGAGAAGGTTGACGACAACTACGACAAGATTGAGCAGGTTGCAACTGTTTCTGCAAACAACGACCAGGAAATCGGTAAACTCATTGCTGATGCAATGAAGAAGGTAAGCAAAGATGGTGTCATCACTATCGAAGAGGCTAAGGGTCGTGAAACTACAATCGGAGTGGTTGAAGGTATGCAGTTCGATCGTGGCTACCTCTCTCCATACTTCGTTACTAACACAGAGAAGATGGAGTGTGAGATGGAGAACCCACTCATCCTTATCTACGACAAGAAGATTTCAAACCTGCAGGAATTCCTGCCAATACTGAATCCTGCTGCTCAGACAGGTCGTCCTATCCTCGTAATTGCTGAGGATGTAGAGAGCGAAGCACTCACAACTCTCGTCGTAAACCGTCTGCGTACTCAGCTCAAGATTTGTGCTGTTAAGGCTCCAGGCTTTGGCGACCGCAGAAAGGCTATGCTCGAAGATATTGCCATTCTGACAGGTGGTGTGGTAATCAGCGAAGAGAAGGGCTTGAAACTCGAACAGGCAACTCTCGAAATGCTCGGAACTGCTGAGAAGGTAAATGTCACAAAGGACAATACTACTATCGTAGGCGGCAAGGGTGACAAACAGCTCATCCAGGATCGTACAAACCAGATTAAGAACGAGATAAAGAATACTACCAGCGACTACGACAAGGAGAAACTCCAGGAGCGTCTGGCTAAGCTGAGTGGTGGTGTTGCAGTTCTCTATGTTGGTGCTGCCAGCGAAGTAGAGATGAAGGAAAAGAAAGACCGAGTTGACGACGCACTCTGTGCTACTCGTGCAGCTATCGAGGAAGGTACAATTCCTGGAGGTGGTGTAGCTCTGATTCGTGCTATTAGTGCACTCGAAGGTCTTGAAGGCGAAAATGCCGATGAAACCACAGGTATTAAGATTATCAAGCGTGCTATCGAGGAACCACTTCGTCAGATTGTAGAGAATGCAGGTCTCGAAGGTTCTGTAGTAGTAGAAAAGGTTCGCGCAGGCAAGGGCGACTTCGGATACAATGCTCGTAAGGATACTTATGAAAACCTCCGTCAGAGCGGTATCATCGACCCAGCTAAGGTTTGCCGTGTAGCTCTCGAAAATGCTGCTTCTATCGCAGGTATGTTCCTGACTACAGAATGTGTAATCTGTGACGCAAAGGAAGATAAGCCAGAAATGCCAATGGGTGCACCAGGCATGGGTGGCATGATGTAACAAATTTTCTTAATAATTTTGCAGTCCGTTCAAATTGCATTACCTTTGCAACTTGAACGGACTGTTTTGTTGTGAGATACAGCAGACAACCGTTAAAATGACGATTTCATCGGTAAAAACGACAACAAACAATATTAATGAAACTGTACAGAATCGCAAACGATGTCACAGGTTGGCTCGTTTTCTTAATTGCTGCCTTCACTTATTGCTCTACTATTGAGCCGACAGCAAGTTTCTGGGATTGTCCAGAGTTTATCACCACAGCTGCGAAGTTGGAAGTAGGTCACCCACCTGGTGCACCATTCTTCATGCTTATGGGTAATTTCTTCAGTATGTTCGCATCAGATGCAACTCAGATTGCTAAGATGGTGAACACAATGAATGCATTGCTCTCAGCTGGTTGTATCCTGTTTCTCTTCTGGAGCATCACCCACCTGGCAAAGGCTCTCTTCTGTCAGAAGGGCGAGGAACCAACTCTTGCTCAGACTATTGCCATAATGGGTAGTGGTATTGCAGGAGCACTCATCTACACATGGTCCGACACATTCTGGTTCTCTGCTGTAGAAGGTGAGGTTTATGCTTTCTCCAGTTTCTTTACAGCTCTGGTGTTCTGGCTTATCCTGAAATGGGAAGATAGTGCCGACAAACCCCACTCAGACCGTTGGCTGGTATTCATTGCTTATCTGATAGGTCTCAGTATTGGTGTGCACTTGCTCAACCTGCTTTGTATCCCTGCCATCGTGCTGGTTTACTACTATCACAGAACCGCAGAACCAACTACGAAGGGTTCGTTGCTGATGCTTTGTGTCAGTGCCTTGATTATAGTAGCTGTGATGTATGGAGTTGTGCCTGGAATCGGTAAGGTTGGCGGTTGGTTCGAACTGCTCTTCGTCAATTCTCTTGGCTTTAACTACAACACAGGTCTGTACATTTATCTTGTGATACTGGCTGTAGTCCTTATCTGGTCAATGTATGTGACACAGAAAGGCGAGAGTCGTGCCCAGATGAACATAGCTGCTCTGGCAAGTTTTGCTCTGCTCGGCATTCCGTTCTACGGACACGGAGTAAGTAGTGTAATCATAGGTCTCGTTGTGCTGGCTGTATGTGCTTATTTCCTCTTCACTCTGAAGCAGGTGACAGCACGATTCCTCAACACAGCTATCCTCTGTATGGCTCTCATCACAATCGGTTACTCTTCTTATGCAGTAATCGTGATTCGTTCTACAGCCAATCCTCCGATGGATCAGAACTCCCCTGAGGATGTGTTCACTCTGGGTGAATACTTGGGTCGTGAACAGTATGGCGATCGTCCTCTGTTCTTCGGACAGACTTATGCGAGTCAGCCGAATGTGGTTGTAAATGGCGATGGCGACCTTGTGTATGAAACCGTGAAGGGAGCTCCTGTTTATCAGAAGAAAGAAAAGGAAAACCCCGATGAAAAGGACGAATATGTAGTGATTCGCGAGAAGTTGCAGTTGGCTTATCCGGCTAATCAATGTCAGCTCTTCCCGCGTATATATGATGAGACTCATACTAACGACTATAAGGCATGGCTCGGAGATGTGAGCACGAAAAGCGTGAGATATGACATTCCGGGTAATGGCAGCCGACAGTTAGAGATTCCTACTATGTCTGCCAATCTGAAATTCTTTTTCTCATACCAGATGAACTTCATGTACTGGAGATACTTCATGTGGAACTTCGTGGGCAGACAGAATGACATACAGGGACACGGAGAACTGGAGAAGGGTAACTGGATTACCGGTATCAATGCTCTCGATGAAATGCGACTGGGCGACCAGACAAAACTGCCTTCAGACCTGAGAGAGAATAAAGGACATAATGTATTTTATGCTCTGCCTCTCATCCTTGGTTTGCTTGGTTTCTTCTGGCAGGCTTTCCGCGACAAGAAGGGCATCCAGCAGTTCTGGGTGGTATTCTTCCTGTTCTTCATGACTGGTATTGCTATCGTGCTGTATCTGAACCAGACTCCTGTTCAGCCTCGTGAACGAGACTATGCTTATGCTGGTTCGTTCTATGCCTTCTCTATATGGTGCGGACTTGGTATTGCTGCAATTTATGAGTGGCTCAACAAAGTATTTGGCGAAAAGATGTCGAAGTCTGCTCTCGTAGCTGCCGTTCTGAGTTTGATTCCTGCTGTGGCAGTTCCACTCCAGATGGTTTCGCAGACTTGGGACGATCATGACAGAAGTGGCAGATATGTTTGTCGCGACTTCGGACTCAACTACCTGCAGACAGTTCCTCACGATGGTGTCATCTTTACAAATGGTGATAATGATACCTTCCCACTTTGGTATAATGAGGACACAGAAGGTAATCGTACAGATGTGAGAGTTTGTAACCTGAGCTACCTGCAGACAGACTGGTATATCGACCAGATGAAACGTCCTGCATTCAGCGGCGAAGGACAGTCGAGTCCTCTGCCAATCTCATGGACTCGCCTGCAATATACAAGCGGCAAGAATGAGATGGTTGAGGTGAACCCTACTATCGGAATGGGTGGCGAAGGCATGAAGATGGAAGATCTCGTAAAACAGATTTATGCACAGGATAGTGCTACAGCAAAGAAAATCTGGGGTGATGATCCTTTCGAGGCTCACAATGCTATCCATAAGTTCCTGCTCAAGGAGGATATTCCTGAGGAGTATAAGCAATTCACAGACAATATACCTGCATGTCTGCCAAGCGACACTTTATATCTTACTGTAGATAAGGAGGCTGTCAGAAAGTCTGGCATGATGATTCCTAATGACAGCATTCCTGACAGAATGCTAATCGATTTGTCAGGACAAGGCAGGGTGTCGAAGAGTTTCCTGATGATGCTTGAGATGATAGTAGAAAGCAATTTCTCCCGTCCTCTCTATATGTCAACTACTGTAGGTTCAAGCAACTATGGTAAGCTGTTCTACAATTTTATGCAGGAGGGTATTGCCTGGAGAATTACTCCATTTACATTCTCACAGAATGCACCAATGACAACCATTGTGGATTCTGAGAAGATGTATGACAATATGATGAACAAATATCGCTACGGAAACCTTACTCAGCCTGGCTTGTATATCGATGAGACAACAATGCGTATGTGTTACACTCATCGTCGCTGGTTTGCCAACCTGATTTCAACCCTCGTGAGTGAAGGAAAACTGGATAAGGCAAAGAAGGCTCTTGCAAAGTGTGAGAAGGAAATTCCTGAGTATAATGTTCCTCATGATGTTGGAGGTGGTTCACTCGACTTGGTTGATTCCTATGTGAAGTGTGGCATGTACGACAAGGCTGCTCACATCATGGATGCCCTGACAAAGAAGTCGGAAGAGTATGCAAATTGGTATCTGTCGCTGAATGCGCCACGATTCATAGCTGCATACAAAGACTGCTATCAGGAAATAAGTATTCTGCTCAGTATTGTCAATACTTATGACAAGATGGGTGAGAATAATAGTGAATATGCTAAGCAGGCAGACAAACTTGACGGAGAACTGACAGGACTGTATCAGGCATTCGTGGCTAAGTCGCAGGCTGTAGGCATAAATATGAAGTAAAAAACGGAAGATGATTATAGAACAACCATCTAAGTGGTTGCGCTGGTTGTATCCGAGTGCGATTTGGAGAATGAATCATAACGAGAAGGCAGTATATCTGACCTTCGACGATGGTCCTATTCCGGAAGCTACCCCTTGGATTGTAGAAACTCTGGATAAGTATGGCGTTAAGGCGACCTTCTTTATGGTTGGCGATAACGTAAGAAAGTATCCAGAGCTGTATGAACTGATAAAGAGTCACGGACATCAGGTTGGTAATCATACATATAACCATATTGGCGGACTCAAGCATTCTTATAAGAATTATCTGAGGAATGTGCTGAAGGCTGATGATTATATTCACAGCAATCTGTTCCGCCCGCCACATGGATGGATGCGTACAGACCAGTACTTGTATCTGCGAAAGAAGTTTACCATTATCATGTGGGACTTGGTGACTCGAGATTACTCAAAACGCTTGAATGCCGATGAGGTGTTTGAGAATGTGAAGGCATATACCCGACCTGGTAGCATAATCACCTTCCATGATTCGCTTCGTTCGATAGACAAACTGAAGACGGTTCTGCCCAAGTCGCTCGAATGGCTGAAGGCACAAGGGTATGAATTCAAGATATTCGATGATGACCAACAGAGGTCAAGACATCTGAAATGAAACATAAAGAAGAAGAGTTAAAGTACTGATGCTTTAACTCTTTTTTATCCTGCCACTAAGCCAGGGAACTCGTTCTATATATGGAACCAGCAGACGACAAACGATAAGGATGAGAATAGTGAGAATAACACAATCGTACCAATGGTGGCGAATGTTATGACCGAAAGCTATGCAGGTAAACCTATATATAAATATGATAGGGTAGTGGACTACAAAGAAAACCATTGAGTGTTCCCCTATGTAATTGATGATAGGAATGCGATACTTCACAATAGTTAGCATAAGCCCGGAAATGCCCACAAGAGCACAAGTGGCGTTGATGCCTGCTCCCCACGGACGACCTACCCATTTGTTCAGACTCATGTCGTACTGCCCGTGACAATGTTTGTTGAAATATATAAACTCTGCAATCAGAAGACAGGAAATGATGACAAGAGTAAGGTGGGTAATCGGAATGCCAAGAATAGATTTCTTGCCCTGAGAATTCTGCAGCAGTCTCCACCAATGACCCAGTTGGAAGAAGAACAGTCCCATGAATATGTTGTTGAGAGAAAACCATAACGGATTCTTCATTGTAAACAGGTAGTAGCTGACGAAAGGAAAAGTAGGTACCAACAGATTATACACCTTGTGAAGATGGAGTTTGTTGACAGTTCCAATGACAATATAAGACCAGAAAAAAGAAAAAAGAAACCAGCAAGGCGGATTACCATAGAAATGGCTAAGCATATAGACATGACTCCATCTCAGTTTTCCTAATGTGGGATGCAGAGCTGGAACGAAAAAGAGGAACGAAAAATAAATGATTGTACCGATAGTTCCCCATACAAGATAGGGTATAAGAAGACGGCGAGTCCTGTCGGTTATATAGGAATGGTAGTTTAGGACGATGCCTTTGTTGAAATAACCTGCCTTGAAAAAGAAAAACGACATAAAGAAAAAAGTCCAGCCCATCAGTTTGCCAAACCAAAACTCGCTACGAAACCCACACATGCTTACAGTATGTAGCAATATCATGCGAAGAATACAAAGTCCGCAGAGAAAATCAAATGCGTGGTTGCGTTGCTTCATGCCTGTTTTTCCTTTTCTGGCGCGAAGGTACGACATTTATTTAAAAGCAAGACTGAAATCGAGTGAAAAGAAAAAAGTTTTGTTAAGTTTTGTCAATTCAAGTTTTTGCCGTATCTTTGCCGCTCGTTGGGAAAATCCCAGCATGGGGTATGCCTTGTGGTGAACAATGTTGCCTCATATACATTATTAATATAATAACAACTAAAAAACAAAATTAGAATGATCATCGTTCCTGTAAAAGAAGGTGAGAACATTGAGCGCGCGCTCAAGAAGTTCAAGAGAAAGTCTGAAAAGACTGGTGTTATCAAGGAAGTGCGTACACGCAAGCAATTTGTAAAGCCTTCAGTTGAGAAGCGCATCAAAATGCAGCACGCAATTTACGTTAACAAGCTCCACTCAGCTGAGGAGTAATATTTAAATCGTATTAATTTTCTTGATTTTTCTGCATCAAACACTTGTTGTTTGAAATAAAAGTCCTAAATTGGTCGCGTGTTTTAGAATACGCATGACAAAATGGGAATGTGGATTGATTCCTTCTTGGAATACTTGAGGTCAGATCGGGGGTATTCACCCCTGACAGTACGAAAGTACGGAGACTCTCTTGTGGCGTTCCAAAAATTTTTCGAAGGGTTGGATAAAACCCTTACATGGAGTACTGTTGACGCCTCTGTAGTGAGGGAATGGATAGTCTTCATGTTGGACGAAGAAGGAAAAGACGTTTCTACGGTAAACTATGGAGGGCTGAGCCCTTTGCGTACTTTCTACAAGTACCTTCGCCGAATGGGGTGGGTGGATGCAAATCCGATGGAGAAAGTAGTCGCACCAAAGATGCCAAAGAAACTGCCTTCGTTTGTAAGAGAAGCGGACATGGACCACTTACTTGACGAGATGAAGGAAGATACTTCGTTCGAAGGAATCAGAGACAGGCTGATTGTGATGATGTTCTACGAAACGGGCATTCGTCGTGCTGAGCTTCTATCGCTAAAAGATGCTGATGTCGATTTAAGAGCGATGCAACTGAAAGTGACAGGTAAGCGAAATAAACAACGTATTGTTCCGTTCGGAGAAGAGTTGAAGGGAGAAGTAGAGCAGTATCTTTCTGCAAGACATGAACTGCTTGAGAGTATTCCGGAACGACTCTTTGTGAAGAAAGACGGCAAGCCTGTGAGTTACGCAAAAGTTGGTAAGATAGTGAAAAAGAATCTATCGTTAGTAACCAAACAGAAAAAGCGTACTCCACACGTGTTGCGACATTCGTTTGCAACAGCAATGTTGAATAATGATGCCGACTTAGGCTCTATTCAAAAATTGCTCGGGCACGAAAATCTGGCAACTACGGAAATCTATACCCACTTGTCTTTCGAAGAACTGAAGAATGTGTATAAAAATGCACATCCTCGTGAATGAGAAAAAGGAAAAATAGTTATTTAACTTGGCAGTGAGTTGTCCTGTGGACATCTGAAGCCGTAAATCCTAAGATTATGGACATTAGTGTAAAGACAATCAAGTTTGATGCAACAGACAAGTTGCAAGAGTTCATCCAGAAAAAAGTTGGTAAACTGGAGAAATTTTGTGATAATATAAGAAAGGTAGAGGTGTCATTAAAGGTTGTAAAACCTGAGACTGCAATGAATAAGCAGGCTGCTATAACAGTCTTTCTCCCAGGAGATGAACTGTATGCAGAAAAGGTTTGCAACACATTCGAAGAAGCAATACAGGAATCGTTGGCGGCACTTGACAGACCGCTACAGAAATATAAAGAAAAACAGGCTGGTAAATAAAAAAGTCTGTAAAAATTTTGGCAATCAAAAAATAAGGTCTAACTTTGCACCCGCTTTGTATGGAGTAATCTATGCATAGCTCAATGTGCGCTGATAAAAGCCAAAAGGAATAAGCTCTAAAATGTTGCTGTTATAGCTCAGCGGTAGAGCACTTCCTTGGTAAGGAAGAGGTCCCGAGTTCAAGTCTCGGTAACAGCTCCATGAATGAGTTTAAAAATAAAAAAAGTAGTAGAAATACTGTTTACACATTAATTATATAATAAATAGACATTTAATTATGGCAAAAGAAAAATTCGAACGTACCAAACCGCACGTAAACATCGGTACAATCGGTCACGTTGACCACGGTAAGACAACTCTTACAGCTGCTATCACTACAGTACTTGCTAAGGCAGGTCTGTCAGAAGTTAAGTCATTCGATCAGATTGACAATGCTCCAGAAGAGAAGGAGCGTGGTATCACTATCAATACTGCTCACGTTGAGTATGAGACTGCTAAGCGTCACTATGCTCACGTTGACTGTCCAGGACACGCCGACTATGTAAAGAACATGGTTACTGGTGCTGCTCAGATGGACGGTGCTATCATCGTAGTAGCTGCAACTGACGGTCCTATGCCTCAGACTCGTGAGCACATCCTGCTCGCTCGTCAGGTAAACGTTCCACGTCTTGTTGTATTCATGAACAAGTGTGATATGGTTGACGACCCAGAAATGCTTGACCTCGTTGAAATGGAAATGCGTGACCTCCTCGCTCAGTATGAGTTCGAAGACGATACTCCATTCATCCGCGGTTCTGCTCTTGGTGCACTCAACGGTGTTAAGGAGTGGGAAGACAAGGTAATGGAACTTATGGACGCTTGCGATACTTGGATTCAGGAACCAGTTCGTGCCGTTGATAAGCCATTCTTGATGCCAGTTGAAGACGTATTCTCTATCACAGGTCGTGGTACTGTTGCAACTGGTCGTATCGAAACTGGTGTTATTAAGGTTGGTGACGAAGTTCAGCTCCTCGGTCTCGGTGAAGACGCTAAGTCAGTTGTTACTGGTGTTGAAATGTTCCGTAAGATCCTTGATGAAGGTCAGGCTGGTGATAACGTAGGTCTGCTCCTCCGTGGTATCGATAAGAAGGATGTTAAGCGTGGTATGGTTATCACACACCCAGGAGTTATCACTCCACACAAGGGCTTCAAGGCTTCTATCTACGTCCTGAAGAAGGAAGAAGGTGGTCGTCACACTCCATTCAAGAACCACTATCGTCCACAGTTCTACCTCCGTACAATGGACTGTACAGGTGAAATCTCTCTCCCAGACGGAGTAGAAATGGTTATGCCTGGTGATAACGTTGAGATCAAGGTTGAACTCATCTACCCAGTAGCTATCAACGTAGGTCTGCGCTTCGCAATCCGTGAAGGTGGTCGTACAGTAGGTTCTGGTCAGGTTACAGAAGTATTCGACTAATCAACGACTCTTGGTCAGACGTTGCTCTGACATCAAGATAAATAATGATAAGTTGAGGGCAGGGGTCCCGGACATAAGTTCAGACACTTAACCCTCAACTAATCTACGGGAATAGCTCAGTTGGCAGAGCACTGGTCTCCAAAACCAGGTGTCGGGAGTTCGAGCCTCTCTTCCCGTGCTAATAGTAAGAATATAGGTATGCTTAGAAAAGTTATCAATTATTGCAAAGAATCATACGATGAACTTGTTCATAAGTGTTCTTGGCCTTCATATAAGGAGTTGACTAACAGCGCAGTGATAGTTTTATCTGCTTCCATCATCATTGCTGTTGTTGTCTTTATCATGGACTCTTTCTTTGAAGAAGTTATGAAACTTGTCTATTCACTCTTTTAATTATTCGTCAGGAGGGTAAATATGGCTGAGATTGAGAAGAATTGGTATGTGCTGCGTACTATAAGTGGCAAAGAGTCTAATGTCAAGGAATATATTGAACTTGACATGAAGAATCATGGTTACGAACAGTATGTCACACAGGTACTCATTCCAACAGAGAATGTCATCAAGACTACTGCTACAAACAAACGTGTTGAACAGAAGAGAAATCTTCTGCCAGGTTACGTTTTGGTTGAGGCTGCTCTAGTTGGAGAAATTCCTCACATGCTCCGTAATACTCCAGGTGTTCTCGGATTTATTGGTGGTATGGATAAACCATCGCCAGTACGTCAGTCAGAATTGAACCGTATGCTCGGTGTAGGTTCTGAAGAAGAAACATCAACTATGAATGTTCAGACAGACTTTACTGTTGGTGAAACTGTAAAAGTTGCTGATGGTCCATTCAGTGGTTTTGACGGAACAATTGAAAGTGTAAATGCAGACAAGCAGAAACTCAAAGTGTCGGTTAAGATTTTCGGACGTGTAACTCCGCTCGAATTAAGCTTTGCACAGGTTTCAAAAGAAATGGCTTGATGTTACGCGAGCTAGTTCTTTATCGTTAATTAATTAATAAATCAAACAAAATGGCTAAAGAAGTTGCTGGATTAATCAAATTACAGATTAGGGGTGGCGCTGCAAATCCATCTCCACCAGTAGGACCTGCTCTTGGTTCTAAGGGTATCAACATAATGGATTTCTGTAAAGCATTCAACGCCAGAACTCAGGATAAGGCTGGTAAGGTACTTCCAGTCGTTATTACTTACTATGCAGACAAGTCTTATGATTTCGTGATTAAGACCCCTCCTGCAGCAGTACAGTTGATGGAAGCTGCAAAATTAAAGAAGGGTTCTGCTGAGCCAAACCGTAAAAAGGTGGCTACAGTAACATGGGATCAAGTACGTGCTATTGCAGAAGATAAGATGCCTGACCTGAACTGCTTTACAATTGAGTCAGCTATGGCTATGATTGCTGGTACAGCAAGAAGTATGGGTATTACTGTAAAGTAATGATGTCCCTGGTAACAATTTAAAAATTCAATCAAGATGAGTAAACTAACAAAAAATCAGAAGGCAGTTGCTGACAAGGTTGAAACAGGGAAAGCATATACTCTTGCAGAGGCATCACAGCTTGTGAAGGATATCACTTTCACTAAGTTTGACGCATCGCTCGACATCGACATCCGTCTTGGAGTTGACCCTCGTAAGGCAAACCAGATGGTACGTGGTGTTGTATCTCTCCCTAACGGAACCGGTAAGGAGGTTCGTGTGCTTGCACTCGTTACTTCTGATCAGGTTACTGCTGCTACAGAAGCTGGTGCCGACTATGTTGGTCTTGAAGAGTACATCGACAAGATCAAGGGTGGTTGGACTGACATCGATGTAATCATCACTATGCCATCATGCATGGGTAAGATTGGTGCTCTCGGTCGTGTCCTCGGTCCTCGTGGCCTTATGCCTAACCCAAAGAGTGGTACAGTTACAATGGACGTAGCAAAAGCTATTCGTGAAGTAAAGTCAGGTAAGATAGATTTCAAGGTTGATAAGTCTGGTATCGTTCATGCTTCTATCGGTAAGATTTCATTCTCTGCCGAGAAGATTGCACAGAACGCCCAGGAATTCATCAATACAATCATCAAACTGAAGCCTGCTACCGCTAAAGGTACTTACATCAAGAGTATTTTCCTATCAAGTACAATGAGTAAGGGTATTAAAATTGACCCAAAGTCTGTTGAATAATTAAAACGCAAGGAATCATGAAGAAAGAAGATAAAGCTTTACTTATTGATAGCCTCGTTGAGACGCTCAACAGCTATCCTCATTTTTACGTAGTTGATGTAACAGCTCTTGACTCTACTACAACAAGCGAACTTCGTCGCGAATGTTTCAAGAATGAAATCAAACTTCAGGTTGTAAAGAATACTCTTTTCATCAAAGCCCTCGAAAGAAAGGGTGGCGAGGAGTTTGATGCTCTGAAACCTATTCTTAAGAATACTACAGGTATCATGTTCTGCCAGACAGCGAACGTACCTGCTAAGATGATTAAGAGTTTCGCAAAGGATCATGGCGACATGCCTGCTCTTAAGGGCGCTTACGCAGAAGAAAGTTGCTATATCGGTGCAGATCAGCTCAGCACACTTGCTGCTATCAAGAGCAAGAAAGAACTCATTGCAGACGTTATTGCTGCTCTCGAAGGTCCAACCAACAGTGTTCTTTCTGCACTCGATGCTGGAACTACAGTTCACGGATTGCTTGATGCAATCGAGAAAAAAGGCTAATTGCTAACAGGCAAAGCCAACCAAATTTTATTTAAAGTAAAAAATAGTACAAACAATAATTAAAAATTTTAAGACGATGGCAGATATTAAAGCTATTGCTGAAGAATTGGTAAATTTGACAGTAAAAGAAGTTACAGAACTTAAGGCTATCCTCAAGGATGAGTATGGAATTGAACCAGCTGCTGCAGCTGTTGCTGTTGCTGCAGGTCCAGCTGCAGGCGGCGAAGCTGCTGCTGAAGAGAAGACATCTTTCGATGTAGTTCTCAAGAGCGCAGGTGCTGCTAAGCTTGGTGTTGTAAAGGCAGCTAAGGAAGCTCTTGGTCTTGGTCTGAAAGAGGCTAAGGATCTTGTAGACGGTGCTCCTTGCAACGTTAAGGAAGGTGTAGACAAGGCTACAGCTGAGGCTGTTAAGGCTGCACTTGAAGCTGCAGGTGCTGAGGTAGAGATTAAGTAATTATACCTTAGATAACTCTATAGGTTAAGAATCCTCAGGTTGAGGGTTCTTAACCTTTTTGTGTCTTTTTACGACATAAGAAAAAAATAAGAGAATCGATATCTACTCTTGTTACAGTTTTAAATTAATAAAATCAGAAGATGTCTAAAATCATCAACAATCGAGTAAACTTTGCAACTGTAAAGAATCCGATGCCTTATCCAGACTTTCTGGATGTCCAGTTGAAGTCGTTTAAGGATTTCTTACAGCTTGACACTCCGCCAGAGAAGCGTAAGAATGATGGTCTTTACAAAGTTTTTGCAGAGAATTTCCCTATTCAAGACACTCGTAATAACTTCGTACTCGAGTTCTTGGATTATTATATTGATGCACCTCGCTACACTATTGAAGAGTGTTTGGAGCGTGGTCTGACTTATAGTGTGCCTTTGAAGGCAAAACTGAAACTTTACTGTTCAGACCCAGACCACGAGGATTTCGATACCGTTATTCAGGATGTATTCCTTGGTCCGATTCCTTATATGACTGAGAGTGGTACATTCGTTATCAATGGCGCTGAGCGTGTTGTTGTATCTCAGTTGCACCGTTCACCGGGTGTATTCTTCGGTTCGAGTGTTCATGCTAACGGTACACCACTGTTCTCTGCACGTATTATCCCATTCAAGGGTTCATGGATCGAGTTTGCAACAGACATCAATAATGTGATGTACGCATACATCGACCGTAAAAAGAAATTACCTGTAACAACTCTTCTCCGTGCTATCGGATTTGAATCAGATAAGGATATTCTGAGCATATTCGACTTGGCTGAGGAGGTTAAGGTTACAGCGACAAATCTTAAGAAGGTGAAGGGTCGCAAACTTGCTGCCCGTGTTCTTAAGTCATGGAACGAAGACTTTGTTGATGAAGATACAGGCGAAGTTGTATCTATTGAACGTAACGAGGTAATTATCGATCGTGAAACTGTTCTTGAACAGGAACAGATTGACATGATTCTTGACTCTGGTGTTGAAACTATATTGGTACATAATGAGAATGTCAACAGTTCCGATTTCTCTATCATTTTCAACACTCTCCAAAAAGACCCAAGTAACTCCGAGAAGGAAGCAGTGGTTTACATCTATCGTCAGCTCCGCAATGCTGACCCTGCAGATGATGCCAGTGCTCGTGAAGTAATCAATAACCTCTTCTTCTCAGAAAAACGTTACGATCTTGGCGAAGTAGGTCGTTACCGCATCAATAAGAAGTTGGGTCTTAACACAGATCCAGACATTCGTGTCCTTACAAAGGAAGACATTATCGAGATTATCAAGTACCTTGTTGAGTTGGCAAACTCAAAGGCTATAGTAGATGATATCGACCACTTGTCAAACCGTCGTGTACGTACTGTTGGTGAACAACTCGCTAATCAGTTCGCTATCGGTCTTGCACGTATGAGCCGTACTATTCGTGAGCGTATGAATGTGCGCGACAATGAAGTGTTCACTCCTACAGATTTGATTAATGCAAAGACTATTTCAAGTGTTATCAACTCGTTCTTTGGAACCAACCCATTGTCACAGTTCATGGACCAGACCAACCCACTTGCTGAGGTAACTCACAAGCGTCGTCTCAGTGCCCTTGGTCCTGGTGGTTTGTCTCGTGAACGTGCCGGATTCGAAGTTCGTGACGTACACTATACTCACTACGGTCGTCTGTGTCCAATCGAGAGTCCTGAAGGTCCAAACATCGGACTTATCTCTTCTCTCTGTGTTTATGCAAAAATTAATGATCTTGGATTTATCGAGACTCCTTACCGTCCAATCGTAGATGCTAAGGCCGATATAAACAACGATCACATCGTATATCTGTCTGCTGAGGAAGAAACCGGCAAGATTATCGGTCAGGGTAATGCTCCTCTTCGTGATGACGGTTCATTTATCCGTAAGGTGGTTAAGTGCCGTCAGGATGCTGACTATCCTGTTGTACCTCCAACAGAGGTTGACTATATGGACGTTGCTCCACAGCAGATTGCATCTATCGCTGCAGCCCTCATCCCATTCCTTGAGCACGACGATGCTCACCGTGCGTTGATGGGTTCTAACATGATGCGCCAGGCAGTTCCACTTATCCGTACTGAGGCTCCTATCGTCGGTACTGGTATTGAAAAGCAGGTATGTGAAGACTCACGTACTATGATTACTGCTGAGGGCGATGGTGTTGTAGAATATGTAGATGCAACAACAATCCGTATTCTTTACGACCGTACAGAGGATGAAGAATTCGTTAGCTTCGTTCCTGCTCTTAAAGAATACAAGATTCCTAAGTTCCGTCGTACCAACCAGAACATGACTATCGACCTCCGTCCAATCTGCGATGCTGGTCAGCGTGTAAAGAAAGGCGACATCCTTACTGAAGGATATGCTACAGAGGCAGGTGAACTTGCGCTTGGTCGCAACCTCCTCGTTGCATATATGCCTTGGAAGGGTTACAACTATGAGGACGCAATCGTGCTCAACGAGCGCCTCGTTCGTGAAGATATCCTCACTTCAGTTCACGTAGATGAATACTCACTTGAGGTACGTGAAACTAAGCGTGGTCTCGAGGAGTTGACTTCTGATATTCCAAACGTAAGTGAAGAGGCAACTAAAGACCTTGATGACAGCGGTATCGTACGTGTCGGTGCTCGCATCGAACCAGGCGACATTCTCATCGGTAAGATTACTCCTAAGGGCGAATCAGATCCTTCTCCTGAAGAGAAATTGCTTCGTGCAATCTTCGGTGACAAGGCTGGTGACGTTAAGGACGCATCACTCAAGGCTACACCATCACTCTCTGGTGTTGTAATCGACAAGAAACTCTTCTCTAAGGCTATCAAGACTCGTGCTTCGAAGGCTGAGGACAAGAAGATTCTTCCTAAGTACGATCAGGAATTCGAAGACAAGGTTAATGACTTGAAAGACATCCTTATCGATAAACTCCTCCAGCTTACTAAGGGTAAGACATCTCAGGGAGTTAAGGACTTCATGGGTGCCGACCTCATTCCTAAGGGAGCTAAGTTTATCGCAGGTGCTCTCAGTAACCTCGATTGGACTTCTGTTCAGCTTTCAGATTGGACTGATGACGAACATGCTAATCAGTTGATTCACGACCTCGTAATCAACTACCTCAAGCAGTACAAACTCCTTGATGCTGAACTGAAGCGTAAGAAGTATGCACTCACAATTGGTGACGAACTTCCTTCAGGTATCATTCAGATGGCAAAGGTATATATTGCTAAGAAACGTAAGATTGGTGTGGGTGATAAGATGGCCGGTCGTCACGGTAATAAGGGTATCGTTTCTAAGGTTGTACGTCAGGAGGATATGCCATTCCTCGAAGATGGAACTCCTGTAGATATCGTGCTCAACCCACTTGGTGTGCCTTCTCGTATGAACATCGGTCAGATATTTGAGACAGTTCTTGGTTACGCAGGTAAGAAACTGGGTGTTAAGTTCTCTACTCCTATCTTCGACGGTGCTCGTCTTGAAGACCTTTGCGAATGGACAGACAAGGCAGGTCTGCCACGTTACAGCCGTACATATCTGTATAATGGTGAGACAGGTTTACGTTTCGACCAGCCAGCTACAGTAGGTGTTACATACATGCTCAAACTCGGTCACATGGTTGAGGACAAGATGCACGCACGTTCTATCGGTCCGTACTCACTCATCACTCAGCAGCCACTTGGTGGTAAGGCTCAGTTTGGTGGACAGCGTTTCGGAGAAATGGAAGTCTGGGCACTCGAAGCATTCGGTGCATCTCACGTTCTTCAGGAAATCCTTACCATCAAGTCCGATGACGTTACAGGTCGTAGCAAAGCATACGAAGCTATCGTCAAGGGCGAACCAATGCCTACTCCAGGTATTCCTGAGTCACTCAATGTGTTGCTCCACGAGCTTCGCGGACTCGGTCTAAGTATTACATTAGATTAATAATAAAGAAGATATACAAAGATGGCTTTTAAGAAAGAATCTAAATCAAAAACAAATTTCACGAAGATCACTATTGGTCTTGCTTCTCCAGAGGAAATTCTCGAAAACTCCTATGGTGAAGTGTTGAAGCCTGAGACTATCAATTATCGCACTTACAAGCCTGAGCGCGATGGTCTCTTCTGTGAGCGCATCTTCGGTCCGACAAAGGACTACGAGTGCCATTGTGGTAAGTACAAGCGCATTCGTTACAAAGGTATTGTCTGCGACCGTTGTGGTGTCGAGGTGACAGAGAAGAAAGTACGTCGTGAACGTGCCGGTCATATCGCTCTTGTTGTGCCAGTTGCTCACATTTGGTATTTCCGTTCATTGCCAAATAAGATTGGTTATCTTCTTGGAATACCTACAAAGAAACTCGATGCAATCATATACTACGAGCGTTATATAATCATTCAGGCTGGTGTTGCTGACAATGGTGATAACATCGTTGATGGCGAACTGCTTTCAGAGGAAGAATATTATGATATAATCGATAATCTTCCAGAGGGCAACCAGTATCTTCCAGACGACGATCCTAATAAGTTCATCGCCTTGATGGGTGCTGAAGCAATCGAATTCCTGCTTAAGCGTGTTGATCTCGATAAACTCTCTTACGAACTTCGTGACCGTGCTAGTCAGGATGGTAGTGCTCAGCGTCGTACTGAGTCTCTGAAGCGTCTGCAGGTTGTTGAATCATTCCGTGCAAGCAGCGGTCTCAACCGTCCTGAATGGATGATTATGCACAACATTCCAGTGACTCCTCCAGAGTTGCGTCCGTTGGTTCCACTTGATGGTGGTCGTTTTGCTACCAGCGACCTCAACGACCTCTATCGTCGTGTTATCATCCGTAACAACCGTCTGAAGCGTCTTATTGAAATTAAGGCACCGGATGTAATCCTCCGTAACGAAAAGCGTATGCTTCAGGAGGCTGTCGATTCTCTCTTCGACAACTCTCGTAAGGCAAGTGCTGTTAAGGGTGAGAGCAACCGTCCGTTGAAGTCACTCTCTGACTCTCTTAAGGGTAAGCAGGGACGTTTCCGTCAGAACCTCCTCGGTAAACGTGTTGACTACTCAGCTCGTTCAGTTATCGTCGTAGGTCCTGAACTCAATATGGGTGAGTGCGGTCTTCCAAAACTCATGGCAGCAGAACTTTACAAACCATTCGTTATCCGTAAGCTCATCGAACGTGGTATCGTTAAGACTGTTAAGAGTGCGAAGAAGATTGTTGATCGTCGCGATCCAGTTATCTGGGACATCCTCGAGTATGTGATGAAGGGTCACCCAGTTCTTCTCAACCGTGCCCCAACACTTCACCGACTCGGTATTCAGGCATTCCAGCCTAAGATGATAGAGGGTAAAGCAATCCAGCTCCACCCACTTGCATGTACAGCGTTCAACGCTGACTTCGACGGTGACCAGATGGCAGTTCACCTTCCACTCTCTAATGAGGCAATTCTCGAAGCTCAACTTCTGATGCTTCAGAGCCACAATATCCTTTCCCCAGCCAGTGGTGATCCTATCACAGTTCCATCACAGGATATGGTGCTTGGACTCTACTATATTTCAAAGGTTCGTCCAGGTGCAAAGGGAGAAGGCCTCACATTCTACGGCACTGAAGAAGCAATCATCGCCTACAACGAAGGTCGTGTCGATGTTCATGCTCTTATCAAGTGTATCGTAAACGATGTCGACGAATCAGGAAATCCTATTCGTCCACTCGTAGAAACTACTGTTGGTCGTATCATCATCAACGAAGTAATTCCCGATGAAGTCGGTTTCGTTAATGAAGTTATCGGTAAGAAGGCCCTTAAGAAGGTCATCACTAAGGTAATCCGTGGTGTAGGTATGGCACGTGCTTGTCAGTTCCTCGATGGAATCAAGAACCTTGGTTACCGTAAGGCTTACGAGGGTGGTTTGTCGTTCGTACTTGACGATATCATCATTCCAGAAGAAAAGACAGCTATCGTACAGGAAGGTAACGACACTGTCGATCAGATTACAGCCAACTACTCATTCGGTCTTATCACTGACAAGGACCGTTACCAGCAGGTGGTTGAAACCTGGACAAAAGCAAACGAGAAACTGAAGAAGACACTTATGACACAGATGACAGAAGCCGATCAGGGTTTCAACGCTGTGTTCATGATGCTCGACTCAGGAGCCCGTGGTTCTGCCGACCAGATTTCTCAGCTCGCAGGTATGCGTGGACTTATGGCAAAGCCACAGAAGGCAGGTGCAAGCGATAACAACATCATCGAAAATCCTATCATATCTAACTTTAAGGAGGGTATGTCAGTACTTGAGTACTTCATCTCTACTCACGGTGCTCGTAAGGGTCTTGCCGATACAGCCCTCAAGACAGCCGATGCAGGTTATCTGACTCGTCGTCTTGTCGATGTAAGCCACGACGTGATTATCACGGAAGAAGACTGTGGTACTCTTCGTGGTCTTATCTGCACAGCTCTCAAGGATGGTGACCGTGTTGTTGCCAGTCTTGAAGATCGTATCCGTGGACGCGTATCTGTTCACGATATCGTTAATCCTTCTAATAACGAACTGCTCGTTGCCAGTGGAGAGGAAATCTCTGACCGCATCGCACACGAGATTGAAGAAGCAGGTATTGAAAGCGTAGAAATTCGTTCAGTACTCACTTGTGAAAGCAAGAAGGGTGTCTGCATGAAGTGTTACGGACGTAACCTCGCTACTCAGCGTATGGTACAGAAGGGTGAAGCAGTTGGTGTCATCGCAGCACAGGCAATCGGTGAACCAGGTACACAGCTGACTCTTCGTACATTCCACGCCGGTGGTGTCGCAGGTAACGCTGCTGCAAACGCACAAATCAAAGCAAAGAACCGTTCTCGTCTGGAATTTGAAGAACTCCGTACTATCGACCGTCCTACAGCAGAACACCCAGAGGGTCAGATTGTAGTAGGTCGTCTTGCAGAACTCCGATTCCTCGACGTCAACACAGGTATAGCACTCTCTACCGTTTCTGTTCCTTATGGTGCAAACCTCTATGCAAAGGATGGCGATGTAGTTGAAGCAGGTACAGTCATTGCTGACTGGGATCCATTCAACTCTGTTATCGTTACAGAATTTGCTGGTAAGGTACAGTTCGAAGGAGTCAAGGAAGGTGTTACTTACCGCGTAGAAACTGACGAAACAACAGGTCTTCGCGACCTCATCGTCATCGAATCACGTGATAACAAGGGTATCGTTCCAATGGCTCATATCCTCGATGAAAACGGAGAATTGCTGCGTACATACAACTTCCCAATCAATGGTCACATCTCTATTGAAGACGGACAGGAACTCACAGCCGGTGACGTACTCGTTAAGATACCTCGTTCTGTTGCAAAGGCAGGCGATATCACCGGTGGTCTTCCACGTGTTACAGAGCTCTTCGAGGCTCGTAACCCATCTAACCCAGCTATCGTTGCAGAAATCGATGGTGAAGTAACAATGGGTAAGGTTAAGCGTGGAAACCGCGAAATCATCCTTACTTCTAAGGTTGGTGACGTTCGTAAGTACCTCGTTCCACTGTCAAAGCAAATCCTCGTACAGGAGAACGACTACGTGCGTGCCGGAACACCACTTTCCGATGGCGCTATCACTCCAGCCGACATCCTTGCCATCAAGGGTCCTACAGCTGTTCAGGAGTACATCGTAAACCAGGTTCAAGACGTTTACCGTATGCAGGGTGTGTCTATCAACGACAAGCACTTCGAAATCATCGTGCGTCAGATGATGCGTAAGGTACAGATTAACGATGCTGGCGATACTCGTTTCCTCGAGGATGGAATCGTTGATAAGATTGATTTCATCGAAGAGAACGACCGTATCTGGGGCAAGAAAGTCGTTACCGATGCAGGCGACTCAGAGACAATGGTACCTGGTATGATTGTCACAGCTCGCAAACTTCGTGACGAGAATTCAATGCTGAAGCGTCGTGACCTTAAGATTGTTCAGACACGCGATGCAGTTCCTGCTACATCTACTCAGATTCTTCAGGGTATCACTCGTGCAGCCCTCGGTGCTAAGAGCTTCGTCAGTGCTGCTTCCTTCCAGGAGACAACCAAAGTACTCAACGAGGCTGCTATCTCAGGTAAGAGTGATACACTCGATGGAATGAAGGAAAATGTAATCTGCGGACACCTCATCCCAGCAGGTACTGGTCTGCGCGACTTTGACCACATTATTGTTGGTGATAAAGAAGAATACAACGAACTTCATCACTCACAATTCAATCCAGATCTTGCATTCTCTTCTTTCGGAGAATAATCCGATAGTTGAGTAATTATAAAACGAAACTCGGAGCATCCCAATGGGTGCTCCGAGTTTCGTTTGTTATATAATAGGCTGTTAACCCATTACTACGTCAAGGGTCATCATCAATACAAAACCTATTGCAAAACCTATTGTGCTGAGGTTGCTATGAGTGCCAGAAGAAGCTTCAGGTATGAGTTCTTCTATTACAACATAAAACATCGCCCCTGCTGCAAATGCTAACATATAAGGTAGGATAGGGGTTAGCAACGAAGCGAGCAGTATTACCGCCAATCCTCCAAGAGGCTCTACAGCTCCGCTGAGACTGCCAATCAAAAATGACCGCCACTTCGAATTCCCTTCTGCTCGCATGGGCATTGAAATGATGGCTCCTTCTGGTATATTTTGAATGGCAATACCTATTGAAACTGCAAGAGCACTTGCCAACGACAGATTTCCTGCACCTTCTGCAGCTCCTGCAAAGACAACTCCTACAGCCATACCTTCTGGCAGATTGTGGATAGTAACGGCAAGTGCAAGCATCATAGTGCGTGAAAGGTGAGAACGTGGTCCTTCAGGTTTGTCGTCTCCTAAGTGTAGGTGTGGAGTCACGTCATCGAGCAGCAATAGAAATCCGATTCCAAGTAGAAATCCTATTGCAGCAGGAAAAACAGACCATGCACCCTTATGGACTTCCATGTCCATAGCAGGTATCAGCAGTGACCACACAGAAGCTGCTACCATTACCCCTGATGCAAAACCCAATAGCGTCTTTTGCAGTCGGGGCGACATCTCGTCCTTCATGAAAAAGACGAATGCAGAGCCAAGCATCGTCCCCAAGAGAGGAATGAGAAAACCGATGACAAGAGTCATGTGCCTTATGCCTTATTGAACT